>Ga0207684_10000335_pt1 | contig 65711 bp, 58 predicted proteins | sample KBSK5501metaG_FD_184342 | JGI IMG/M metagenome (GOLD analysis project Ga0207684, IMG submission 184342) | Corn, switchgrass and miscanthus rhizosphere microbial communities from Kellogg Biological Station, Michigan, USA - KBS K5-50-1 metaG... | ecosystem: Host-associated > Plants > Roots >...
TGGCTCGGGCCAGCGTCTCTAGTTCGAAGTCCGCGTCGTGTCGCTGGCCATTGATAAAGAACGTTGGTGTTCCGTTCAATCCACTGCGAACGCCTCCGGAAAAATCCTTCTGCACGCGTTCAGCGAATTCGCCGGTTTGTAGTGCTCTTGTCAGGCCTGTCGCGTCGACATCAACGTGTGGTGAAATGTTTGACAGCGCTCCTGGCCCCGTCGCCCTTGCCATTGGCTTCCATCGAGTCAACCGTATAGTAGTAAGTTGTCCGAGGCTGGAGGTCGTCAATGCGTACGCGGAAAACCGTCGATGAGTGGTCCGGGTTCAACCTGATCGGGGAGTTGGCGGTCGCGCTCAGGGCCCTTGGATCCGGGCCATAGTGCACGATTCCGTAATGCACAGGGGAGCCACCGGGATTGTTCGTCGTCCACCTGATAATCGTCAACTGCCCCCTCGCCAACTCGATCTTGGGCCCTTGGATGATCCGTACCCGCGCGGCTTTTGGAGTCGTTGGACTTTCCTGAGCGAGCAGGCTGGCGCTCAAAACCGAGATCGCCAGTATGAGAAGCACTCTGTTCATGTTCACACCTCAAAGAAATACTCTGCGCACAGATGATCAAAGGTACGCGGTTTGTATTACGGTATAGGCTTAGGACCGGGGACAGGCGCTACGCCGCAGATGGCCGATGCACAGGGCGGCAGCGGCGGAGTCGGGATCAGGAGCTCGTTACCTTGGGTCGCCGCTGAACCGCCCTTCATGCAAGCGCCCGTAAAAGTATCGCTGTTGAGGTAAGGCCTCGTGAAACCGTCCGACAATGTTTCCAGAAATTTAACGATCTGGTTTTCCTCCTCATCCGTCAAGCCAAGATTACCGCTGGTCATATCGATATTGTTCCGCACCTCTGGCATAGGCCAGCAGTCTACTTTTTCGGTCGTTCCTGGCGGGCAGTGTCCGGAAGTGACCGGGTACGCATACTTGTCGCGCGTATTGTAAAAATGTACGAGCTGCTTCAGGCTCTTAATGTAACCGTTGTGAAAGAAGCCCTTCTGGAAGTAAGGGCCGGGGGCCTCGGTCGTAGGACACTGTGGCGGTGTCAATGCCACGTCGCGCGCCGTAACCACTTGCATTTGGCCGTCGACAGTTGGCGCGTATTGCCTCCAACTCACGTTCGGGCTGGAGCCGGAACCGAACCCGCTCCTGAGGAAAGTCCCGAGTCCCAAATCTCTGTATCCGAAGCCATAAGGATTGGGAGTGAACCCGTAGGAATCCGGCTTGGTCTGATAATAGAAAGCATCCCTGGGATTCAGGGGCAGGCCCTCATTGGCCGAGCCGAAGCACGTGAACAGAGCGTTTACCATGGCGGCCGAGCTAGTGTCGGTCTGGCCTGGCTTCAGAGTGGTTCCTCTTCCGTCGAGGTGGCATGAGTTGCAATTGCCCTTGCCGTTGAACAGTTGGAAACCAGCCATCTCGTCTGCCGTGAGCTTGTACTTGCCGGCCAGGAAGGCGTCGAATTTCGACGAGAAAGCGCTGACCTGCACCGACTGCTCGTATGAGTCAATGGACTGGGCCCAGTGGTCATACACCGTGTTGGCGCGGGTTCGGTCGGTCGGACTTAGAGGAATGGGCCTAGTGCTCCCGCCAAACACCGCAGCCCCTCCAGGGGTTGCGCAGATTCGCGCAGTTTCGTGTGGAAAGTTGATATCGAACGAACCTTTGCCCCATACCTCTTCGAAGAGAGGTCTGTACATAGCCTGTGAAAGGCGGAATGCGATGCAAGCAGTGTCAGGAAAGCCCATTTCTTGAGTATCGACGGGAGGACCCTGTGCCTGTTCGGCGTCAGGAATCCTTAATAGGTATCCGGTCGCGCGTGAATCGAAGAAATTTCCACCGAAGAATAGACCCTGTACCTGGTTGTATTGCAGTACAGGAAAGAATGGTGAATACGGGTGTCGCTGCGCTGTCCGCTTGCCGGCCCGAAAGTGAACCGTTCCGGGAAACGCGACCATTGTTAGGTTGACCGAAGGGATGGGTCCACTAAAGCCGGCATATGGCATGTGGCAAGACGCGCATGCTTGATTTCTGTTCGGTGAAATGTTCTTGTCGAAAAGCATAAGCTCGCCGAGTGTTTCTGTCGCCTCAGTTCCGGTATCCTGAAGGGTTGGCGGCTGACCTGTCAGGATAGGGGGCTTTAAGGCGCGCCATCGTGCAAGCGCTCGGCTTTCGATGACATCCACCTCCCGTAGAACCCGAGCTATCTCGGAACTCAAATCGGAGGGGAGGATGCTAGGCGGGTATGGATTGTAGACCCGTAGATGCTGGTCGTTGTCGGTTTTCTGTGCTCCAGCTTGCACTGAAATGAGCCCAGTGCAGATCAGGAGCGCGACGATAATTCCTGCAGATAGGCTCAGCAGCCCGATCCATCTTCTTTCTTCCCTCATTTGCTATCCCTTTCGTGACTTCGGTCGGAGCGGACGGTTCAGAATGGACCGATGGCAGGCGCGCCTACATCCTGTGGTCCTCCTAACTTCCGGATGGCCCGTCATCCGCCCAGGGAAAATCGTCCTAGTGCTCGCCAGGATGATAGGCGCGTTCCAGGTGCGCCTTGATTTCCGAAAGCGTAAACCAAGCCGGTTTAAATTGACCCTGAGCATAAAGCGGAGCCTGATCGAAATAGTGTGGTGACTTGGGATCGCCGCTCTCCCCGAACACCGCTACCGAACGCGCCTTTATTTCCGGCCCAAATTCGATCACGCTGACGTAGGCACCACCAAACGAGCCATACATACGCTTCTGGTCTTTCTCGGGATTCGACCAAAAGGCGAACACGATTCCAAGCTCTGGGACTCCGCCCAAAGTCGGAAGGCTCGGTTTCGCATCGCTGAAGGTGTCGTCACCGCTAGTGCGTTGCAGGCGGTTGATCTCGCCCCAGGGCACGCGCCATGTCCCGAAATCGCGTTGCAGGTCAGCCACCACCTTCTCCAGGGCTCCCGTCCTGGTCACACCTTCGGCGACATCCCGAGGTTCCCAAGCTAGTAAGTAGGGCGGTACGTAGACGTGCTTGTGCACTTCTCGATGCCATAGCGAGAACAGGGTCATGGCCACCGATTCGGTCGTACTCACACCATCCCAGCCGGTTAGCTCCTTCATGGGCGCCGCCAACGCGTCAGCGCGTTTAGGATCCGACCGTTGCAAGGTTTCCCAATCAGCCGACAGAAACGGTATTTCAACTCCCGCTTCGTACACCTTGGCGTCGAATGCAGCCTGGCTCCATTCGTCAAACGTAAATTTGTCTTTGCCTGCCAGCAGCTCTCGCGACCGTTGCGAACGGGTGTCATCTACATCGACCACACCGACCATATATGCTGGAAAGTTTGCCGGCACGGGATTGTCGGTCGTGGAGACCAGAAAAGGAGAAGAGTTGCAACTTTCGAGAAAACCAGTTCGTGGATTGGTCACTTGGGGAAGCTCATCCAGCGAATGATAGCCTTGCCATTCGGTCTCAGGGTTGCTTCCATCGAGCGGCTTCGTCCAATCGAACTTGGTGGAACGGCGAGGGACCGCTTCGTTATAGACGTAGAAGATGTTTCCCTCACGGTCGGCATAAATCGTGTTCATGTAGGGAAGCGCAAGGCCTGCCATAGCCTTCTTGAACTCCGCAAACGATCGCGCCTTGCCCATTTCGTACATCTCGTCGAGGATGCCGCCCTCTTCGAGTTTCGCTAGCTTCACGGTCAAAGGCTTCCCGTTTCTTACCGTGACGATGGGTCCGTGGTGGGTTTTGCGAAGCACGAATTTCCGAGTAGAAAAGCCTGAAGAAGTTTTGACTTTGATCTCGTCAGTCCATTCGCTCGCAGTCCGGTGATCGTTGCCGTAGCGGTACGCCAACGGGTGGGCGGGATCGTCAAAGACTTCCTCATACACGCTTGCAATGTTGGGATTGTTGACCGTCTGGCTCCAACCCAGGTATTGGTTGTGTGCCTGGTGCGGGAATGGCCAGCCCAAGTATGTGATTCCTGACAGATCCCAGCCTTCATCACTGTGAAGATGCGCCTCGTAGAACTGGTTGAGTCCGACAAAGGCACGATGCGGGTTGATGAAGAGCATGGCATGCCCGGTCGCACTTTTCGCGGGGCCAATCGCCCATACGTTCGATTCCTTGGTGAGCGCCTTATTGAGAGGCGTCCTTAGGAGTTCCTCCCGGTCCACGCCCGAAAGGTCGAATAATTCCTGGTAGCGCGTGTAGCGGATCAGCGCCAGCACGTACCAGGGCTCGATGTGTGTGATGGTTCGTGGCTTCACGCCCGGGTTCCGGAGCAGAAAATAATTAAGGCCGCCGGCCACCGCGTCGCACAGTTCACGGGTGCGGGGGCTGGCCCGTTCATACTCGGCAATTGAGAGTAGGGGAATTTCCAGGGTTCTCGTCAAAAGGTCATCCGCCAACGTTTTCTCCCCGTAGATCTCCGATGCCCGGCCCAAAGCGCGAATGTAGTTGTCTTCGATGGGGGAGAAATTATCTTCCGCCTGTGCGTACACGAATCCGAATACCACACTTGCGTCGGTAGGCCCGTAGACGTGCGGGACGCCGTATTTATCCCGGTAGATAGTGACGGAGCGTGCCATCTCCTCAAGCTTGCCGTCACCGGGAAGCGCCAAACAGGAACACAGACTTGTCGAAGTGAGAAGAATTAAAAGCGAAAAGGTGCTTCGACTCAGTAAGGTCACAAGTCACCCCAAATCGCATGTGGCCGCCCGCCATGCTCGCGCGCAATTATACCTGCGAAGCGAATCGGACATTCTGGCCGGATGGTCGGCAACCCTTACCTTGAGATTACTTCAGGGTTGCCCGTAAGAACGAAGCCGCTGGGGCGGCGGACGCTGCCGCGTGGGTGAGGTCGGCAGTCCCGATTTTTCGGCTCAGATAATTGTGGGTCACAAGGAGGTGTCCCTGTGACCCATCTACGCAAAATGATGCTGGAGGAACTCCAGCGACGTCATTACTCTGAGGCTACCACACAGCGTTACATTCGCTTCATCGAGCGAAGGCAGATGGATGTTTGCTGTGGAATTCGGTCGCGTCCTGATAGGCCTTCGCCAACGCGAGCAGTATCCCCTCTTCGTAAAGATCGCCGATGAATGTGATTCCTGTAGGTTTGCCGCCCCTCGCGAAACCATTCGGAACCACCACGGCCGGATGCCCAGTCAGATTCGTCAACCACAGATTCAGGTTTGTGCTGACGAAGGGATCGTCAATCCTGCTTTGCGGTGCCACGTAGACGTCTAGATCGGCCATGACTTTGGCCATCGCTTCCATCAGAAGCGTCCGTATCCTGTTCGCTTGGACATATTCAATGGCAGGCGTGGTCTGGGTCGTTCGGCATAGGTTGCCGATGTGATCCGGGTCCTGTCGGGTCAGTTGAGAGTCTTGTCCACTGCGAACCATCTCATCCCAAACGGCACTGATCTCCACGAAAGCCGATGCGAAGTTCGTGGCGGTGATCGGTAGATTCGGCAGAGCGATTTCGCGCAAGTTCGCTCCAAGCGAGCGCAAGACTTCGAGCGTTGCTTGGTCGTTGACCTGTTCCTCATGAACCGGCCGCTCCTGCTGAAATGCCACTCTCAGATATCCAACTCGCAGCTTTCTGATGTCCAGTGTCGGATCCCAGTTGAACGGCAAGTCCACGACGGTCAAGTCCATTCCATCCGGCCCGTGGATGGCGTTGAGCACCACAGCGCAATCTTCGACGGCGCGACACATCGGGCCGACCTTGTCAAAACTCCACGCACCTGGCATCACGCCATAACGGCTAACGCGCCCGAACGTCGGCCGCAGGGATGTCACCCCGCAGCGGATCGCGGGATCAATGATGGAGCCTCCCGTTTCAGTGCCGATGGCAAAACCGACCAAGCCTGCCGCGGTTGCCGAGCCCGGCCCGGCCGAGGAGCCCCCAGAGCCTTCTGTTACGTCCCAAGGGTTCTTTGTCTGGCCGCCAAACCACACATCGTCATGCGCCAATTCCCCGGTTGCGAGCTTCGCGACCAGTACGGCCCCCGCCTTCTCGAGTCGTTCGACTACCGTCGCATCGATAGGAATAACCTGCTCCTTGAAGGGCGGAGCGCCCCATGTGGTTGGATATCCCCGCTTCGCGATGAGGTCTTTCGCTCCCCACGGGATTCCGTGCAATGGTCCGCGGTAGCGGCCGGCCTTGATTTCCGCGTCAGCTTGCCTTGCCTGCGCCAGCGCCAAATCGTCCGTGAGCGTAACCACGCATTTCAGCACTGGGTCGAATCTCTTCAGCCTGTCGAGATACAGCTCGGTTAGCTCCAGCGAGGAAAGCTGACGAGATCGCATGAGAGCAGACAGATGTGTCACTGGCCAGAATGCGAGTGACTCCAAATTCGATGGCCTGCTCAGCGTGCCAATGGCGCTCATGCGAAAGGGCCGCTGCACGGTATCGAAGTGCATGCCAGGAAGAATTGGGCTGAAGCGGAGGGCTGGCTGGACGGTGACATCCAAATGAACCTCCCGGAGCTGCTTGTACATGTCTCGGTTTTCATTCACTCCCTTCAGCATCATGTCTCGCTGAGCATCGGTGAAATGCAGCCCCGAGATTTCCTCCGCCTCTCGCAACATCTCTGCTGTGATTTTCTGCGTTTTTTGTTCCTGCAATTTGGCCCACAACACGCCTGGCAGAAGTGAGGATGAGAGCCCGATAAAGGCAAAGTACTCAATGAACTGACGGCGCTGGTTCGGTCGATAACGTGATGGGAGTTCGTCTGCCACTTTGCTTCTCCCCAGCGCGGTTGACCCATGGACGTCGAATTCCAAATTAGGTTCTTTTCGTCCTATGGCTCATCCGAACAAACAAGACAGCTTTTCCTGCCTACTCTTTGCCAGGCATGAAGTGCATGTTGGCTTCCTCCGGCCAGCCCAAGAGAAGTTCCAAATGCGTGAGAGGTCGCTTCTGCTCTCTCGCCACCATCAGGAACCGCTGATCGCCTGGTGCGACGTCGAAGTTAGCGTTTTCTCCCGGACCGGCTTCGAAAGGTCCTTCGAAAAGCTGGCGCGGCTTTCCTGCGCGCAAGGGCGGGGCGGTCTCGACCGACACTACCATCACCTTATCGCCAGCGCGATAGAAGAGCTCGCGCCCACTGCGCGCCCACACTGGTTCAGTCCCACCTTCAGAGGAAATCTGCAGTTTTTCGGTCGCGCCGCGAAACCGGCGAACATATACCTCCGTGCTCCCGGACTCGTCGGAGACGTAGGCGAGCCATCGACCGTCCGGCGAGAACGCCGCACTCCACTCGGCAAACGGTGTGCGTAACCAAGGTTGCGGTTCCCGCTTTCCATCCAGTGAAAGAGTCCAAAGATCCCAGTCGGAGAGGTTTTCTTCCAAGAAGACCAGAGTCCTGCCGTCTGGCGACCAAGACTGTGCGAACCGGCCCGCATTGGCGGTGTCCAGCCTTTGCATCGGCCCACTCCCATCACTCGGGATCCAGTAGAGGTTAGGTGAGTTGCCGCCCGAGTGATGGCTGAAGGTGATCCGCTTGCCATCGGGTGTAAGAATCGGGAAAAGGTTTTCGTCTTCAAACGTCAGACGTGATAAGGTACCGCGCTGTACGTCGTAGGTCCAAACGTCGTCATTCGCGCCCCCAACCGCCACTGAGATGCGCTGCCCGTCTGCCGAGACACGCGGGTTGTAGTAGGCCCGGCTCGGTGCTCGCAATGGCGTGGCTTTGCCCTTGCGGTCGACCCATGCAAGCGTAGTGTGGGGATGAAGTACCATCGAACCGCCCGATGCGTACACCAGTGTCCCCTCCCGCGAGACAGCGTAGGCAGCAGCCCCGTTACCGTCAAAGGTGTCGACAGCCGTCGTAAGCGGAATCGCTGGTCCGGTAATCGCCAAGGCTTGGGTATCGAAAGGTGCCGCCAGCAACTTCCCCGCCCTGGTGTAAAGGAGAAAACCAGAGGCATAACGTGCATAACTGCCCCCTTCGACCAGGATCTTGCGCTTGCCGGTTTCGAGCGACTGAACGGCGATGCGGGCATCGTCGAAGGAGCGGCCTGAAACTTCGATCGTGAACAGAACAGCTTTGCCGTCCGGCAACACGTCAGGAAAATAATGGCCGCCTTCACCTGGCTCAATCCTGGTTACAGGTTGTAGCACACCGCCATCGACCGCCATTCTAAAGACACCCAAGCCGACTGCGGGGACAAGCAGAATCGTCCCGTTTTGGGTCCAACATCCGCCTTGCGGACTTCCAGCTTGCGTGATGGTCACGGGCGTACCCCCGCTAACCGGGACTTTCTTCAGTTTTCCGTTTGAGGAAAATGCCACCCACTGCCCATCGGGGGAAAAGAATGGGCCTTGAGCGAACGTGGTACCTGGCACAACTTCTGCTTGTCCTTCTCTCAAAGGGCGCAGGTAAAGCTGGACGCCTTCGCTGTTTCGAGCGGTGTAGGCAACGAGCTTGCCGTCGGGCGAAAGCGCGAGAGGACCTTGAAACGAGAAGTCAAGCAGTTGTGTCGGAGGCAGGTCGATAGAGACGTGTGTGTACTTCGAATTGTCCTTTTGCACCTTGCGCAAAAGGCTCCACGCCGCGAGCCCCCCGATAAGCGCGCCAATGAGGATTCCGATGAGGACCCAAGTCGCTCCCTTCGCGCCGAAGCCAGGTCCAGGTACCTGCTGTCGTAAATCAGCCGCCGTGGCTATCCACGACAGTTCACTCGAAACATCGTGTGCGTTTTGCCATCGCTGTTCCGCATCCTTCGCGAGGCAGGTCTTCACCACGTGATCCAGGGCCGGAGGGCTCATCGGCTGTATGGAGGAAATTGCCGGCGGCTCCGAAGAAAGAATCGCGGCAATCAAGCTGGCGTTGCTGCCGCCGGTGAACGCGGGGCGCCCAGTACCCATCTCGTAGATCACACCACCTAAGGCGAAGATATCTGTTCGCGCGTCAGTTTCCTTCCCCTCCAACTGCTCTGGCGCCATGTACTGAAGCGTGCCGAGTAACATGCCTGCAGCTGTCAGCTTGCGATCTGTCGCCATCTCCGTGAGGGTGACGGTGGCGGGTACTGACTCCGGCTTAAGCCTGGCGAGCCCAAAATCCAGTAGCTTAGTCCCAGATCTGGTGAGCATGATGTTTCCCGGCTTGAGATCGCGATGAATTATCCCGTGCCGATGCGCCTCATCGAGTGCTTCGGCGATCTCAGTGGCGTACTGAATGACTTGAGAGATCGACAACAGGCCACGGTGGAGACGTTGCGCCAGCGTCTCGCCTTCCAGGTACTCCATCACGAAGAAGTAAATGCCATCCTGGACTCCGGTGTCGTAAAGGGCGCAGATATGTGGATGAGAGAGTTTGGAGACACTGCGCGCTTCGCGCTCAAGGCGTTGCTGTAATTCAGTGTTAGCCGCCAGTTCGGAGGGCAGAACCTTAATCGCGACTGTGCGCTCTAGGCGCGTGTCGCGCGCACGGTAGACCTCGCCCATGCCGCCCGCACCCAGCGGCGAGAGGATTTCGTAGGGGCCAAGCTTCTTGCCAGAGGTTAGGGCCATCCGCGCGCCATTATATGCCCAAGGATGAGCCTTGCAGCCCGATCGGCGATTCGGGACGAATTGATCAAGCCGGAAGTAATTTGATTACTTCCGCATCGGCCCGTGACTCGGGCGCAATCTTTCATCGGAATTGGGCCCAAATTCTACAGTTCATTCCATAATAGACTTTGCCGCACCATGTGAGGCGAACGATGGCTTTTGTTCGCTCTATCGGGCGCTGGACGATGAGCCCTGGTCATCAACTGCATCATCGCTGGTGGGATTTTCGGTCTGCCATGTGAACTCACGCGCCTCCTGGGACGAGCCAGCCCATTCGCGATGATTTTTGCCGCTCTGGGAATGGCCGTGATCATGGCGTGCGTCGCGGAAGTTGCGTCGCAATTCTCCGAGCCCGGCGGGCCTTATCTTTACACGCGCCGCATTCGGACGCTTTGTAGGCATAGAGATTGGCTGGTTCCATCTGCTGGCCGTCATCGGTGGGGAGGCAGCCCTCGCCAATCTTTTTATCAATCATTTCGCGATGTTCGTTCCCTGGGCGGCAATCAGTAGGAATCGAGCGCTGATAGTGGCCATCATAGTGGTGGTTCCGGCAGCAGCGAATTATTTCGAGGTTCGCAGTGGCGCCAACTTCAGCAGTCTTATGACATTGGCCAAGGTCTCACCGCTTGCGTTGCTTATCCTGTTCGGCCTGGTACGCTTCGCGCAGAACCCCAAATGATTCACGCGTCGGAAGTGAGTGCGCCAAAATTAGCCAATTGGATGAGTGCCATGGTACTGCTGCTGTTCGTTTTTGGCGGGTGGGAGGACGCGCTTATCCCGACAGGAGAAGTCAGAGAACCGCGGCGCACTATACCCTTTGGGGTAGGTGCCGGGCTCCTGTCATACGGAGCGATCGGTGCCCTGTTGCAGTTCATAACCGTGTCAACAATTGGAACGAAGATGACAGACCGTCCTCTCGCAGAAACAGCATCCGTGCTGCTCGGACGCGGCGCTGAGGCGTACGTCGCGATCGCGGTTATGCTATCGACTTTCGGTGCTATTTCAGCATCCTTCCTTAATGCGCCCCGCCTGGCCTATTCGTTTGCTGCACAAGGCGACTTTCCGGCTGTATTTGCGAAGCTGCATCCCCGGTTTCGGACACCGACGGTGGCGATCTTCTTCTATACATTTACGGTGTGGGCGCTCGCATCGAGCGGGACCTTCATTTGGCTCGTCGCGGTCAGCTCCGGCTCAATGATGGTCTTGTATGCTGGAATCTGCGCCTCTCTTTTTCGCTTGCGCAAAATACGGCCAAACGCAGCCGCTTTAAGAATTCCGCACGCACGGTCGCTCGGAATGATCGCGATTGCAATCTGTCTAGCGCTGATGACCGCATTGGAGCGCCGCGAACTTCTTCTGATGTGCATCACTGCACTGATCGCCACCGCAAATTGGCTGTGGGCGAAACGGCATCGCTTGGAACTGGGAACGAAGACGGAAGCAGTGGCAACTCCGCTATCAACTCCTTGAACGGTCGCGTTGCAGCAATGGGAGGCAAGCATGATCGCTCGGCAATGGATCGGTGAAACGCTGGAATCCGATGCCGATACTTACTCCAAATATTTAGAAGAAACCGGTGTCAGGGACAGCAAAGCTACCAGAGGGAACCAGGGTGTCTGGTTACTTCGACGAGTTCACGACGGCAGAGCTGAGTTTATCGTGATTTCTCTGGGGGATTCATTCGAGTCCATCAAGACATTCGCCGGGCCAGAGTACGAAAACGCCGTCTACCATCCTGAAGATAAGAAATTTCTTCTCAAGCTCGATCCGCACGTCACACACTTCGAGGTGCTGGTTCATCCTGTGTGCTAGGAGCAGAAGGGGCGGGTTCGTCGGCAGACCGCCACCTCGTGGGTGCGGAGTGGGTGCAACCGTCTTGGACGTATCGTCGGCTACTCTGCCTTATCGGGATTATGGAAGGGTTGCCCGTCACCCGTACCGCGACGTTCGGTAAGCGCCAAATGGAGTCCCCGACGGTAGCGTGAGGTCATCGCTAGATTCCGGCTTTCGGCTAAGCATTGTTCGTCTGGCGCACGGTCTTTACTCTGCTAGCTTTTTCGGGAAGACTTTTTGACGCAGAAAGCCCAAAAGCTCACTCGATGCTGGGATCGCGCATCGGCGTGACGAAGTTGGGCTGAGTCGAAACCACGCGAATCTGCTCCTCAAACAACTGTCGCACCGGGCTTGGAGGGGCCGCATCTCGTGCCTTTTGGTAAGCAGCCACAGCCAATTCACGTTCGCCCCGAAGCAAATGCAGGTTTCCCAGCAACATCCACGCACTATAGTCGTTCGGACGTAGCACAAGGCCTTCTCTCAGAAGATCTTCGATTTCAGGGAAACGTGGTTTGGGATCCCCGAGCAACTTGTCTGCCCTGTCGAAGAGCGCGTCGGCTCGAGCGTTCGGCAAATAGAATGTGCCGCGATATACAAGTATGTTTCCGATTCGGTCTACGGGTTGCGCGTCTCGCAATGCTTTGTAGTCGGACCATATTGCCGGTGCGGCAGCGCTAGCAAGCGTTAGGAGCGTGCCGGAAATCGTGATGGGTGGCAGATCATCGCTTGCAGGGTCATCCAGGGACTTAACCTTCAGGTGACGATAATCGATTAGGTCCGGCCTACTCAAGGAACGATAATAGATCAGATAGGGGACCTCTCCGCTCGGCTCAAGTTTGCGGTGACAGTAGCCAGCGATTTCCTTATCGCGCTGACCCAGGTCAATTCCATCGTTGCGAAAGTAGCGATAGGCTTGGCCGGTCCCGCCCACCAAGATGTTGTGGTATTCCCAGGGCCTCTCAACCGTGAGAGCTGGAAAGCAAGCGGCCAAGAAAAGTCCCAGAGCGACGACACTGATGGTCCTCGCACTCGGGCGCAACATATAGCGCACGGCGAAACCAGCCAAGACAGCCATCACGAAATAGATAGTTAGGGCGTGCCTTACTCCCGCATAGTCCGCGCCGGAGCGCGCCAGAATGGTCAGTAGGGTGACAGCGAGCGCAAGAAGAACACTCACCGCGAGCTTGTCTGGTTTTGACGTTCCGCGCCAGAACGCAATTGCGCAGCCAAGACACGACAGAACAGTGAGACCAATGGGGAGCCTGACCGCAATGTACCCAGGGAAAATCAGTGGGCGCCGCTCCATGAAGGTTAACCGGCCAAAAGCATACGTAGAGTACGCCCGCCCTTCCAGCCCTGTCCGCACAATGTCCGCGAGGCCCCAGGTGTACGAACGTGGAAAAAGTCGCCATTCGTCGAGGCCGGTCAAACTGGCTCGCCAAATGGGCGAGCGGACGTCCCCAATTTTTGAGGCCAGCGTCCGATTGAATTTTTCTTCGGGCCCCTTGCTCTCTCGGTAATGAAAACCGTACGTGCCCCAAAGGATCGCCATCGCGCCCACGAACGCGAGCAAGAAAATGCAAATTCTCCACGCCATCACGCGTTTCTCGCGCCGAAACTCCCAGAGGATGGCTGCAAGGCCTAAGATTCCGGTAAAGCCAAACGAAATCAATCCGGAATGTTTGACCGAGAGCGTCAACCCCAGCACGATCGACATCAAGCCGACGTTGACCCACGTGCAATTGCGGAGCGCTTGGAGGCAGACCAACACGCAGGTCACGGACAGCAGTCCGACGGGGAGATCGGTCATCACCACCGGCCAGTGCGCGGCCACCGTCGGGTCAATCAGCACAAACAGGAGAGCGCCGAGCGCGACTACTCCTCCGAAAACTCGAAATGCTGAAGCAGCAAACAGCAAGACCAGCAGGCCGTTGAACACATACATGACTACACGGACTCGCGACTGGACTTTATCCGCGTCATTCTGCTCATACATCGTGTTCTGGACGAACTTGCGCTCCTCTGTTTTGTCATGCAAGGAAGACGGCTCGGTAAACCGAAAAACGCTTCGTGGCGCTGCCAGGGCCGCGACCAGCTTGACTAGCGGGGGGTGTTCGGGATTCAGGTAATATTCGCCCGTGCGGAGGTACGCGACGCCCGCCGTGACGTGCCATGGTTCGTCGACCGTGAATCCATCTCGTCGAGTCGCCCACGAAGAGCGGACTGCGCCAGCGACAATCAGGGCAACGGCCAGTGGCAGAAAGAGACGCCAATCATCCAGCCGGTGCATGCGCCGTATCGTACATCGTGCATCCCAAAGGTGCACCCCGAAACACTCAAGCGGATTGAAGCGATCCGTCCTGTTCGAGGATTTGATCCCGCCGGCTCCTGAATTTTCGGCTATCCGGAAGCTACTCCACACTCGCAGGGGCCCTCAGTCCCCAGCCCGAGCTGCTCAAGCAGAATTTCTTCTGGATTGCCGACTATTGGGACACGAGTCGAGATAGAATCCCTCCTCAAGAGGCGGGGATCATGACATGCGGGATCGCTCGCAGGACCTTCCTGGCCGGCGCGGTCAAGACGGCAGCGGCTATGGCGCTGTTGCCGACAAAGGTCTTTGAATATCGAGAGCAGTTGGAACGCCGTGGCCCACCGAAGAAAGTAATTGTCATCGGCGCTGGACTTGCCGGACTTTCTGCGGGCTTCGAGCTCACACAAGCGGGTCACGATGTAACGATTCTAGAGGCCCAGACTCATCCTGGCGGAAGAGCTTTTAGCATACGCCAACCGTTCTCAGACAACTTGTACGCAGAAGCGGGCGCGACCTCGATTGAGGAAACCCACGACCTCACGCTTAAGTACGCCCACCTTTTCGGGCTGCAACTGGATTCCTGGGATGCGCCACCGGAGTTGCAGGATATCTTGTACATTCGGGGTCGGTCTGTACGGCGCACCCGAGGCATTGAGCCAGATCTCCCATTTGATCTGCCGCCGGAGGAAAAGAAACTCGGGCGCATAGGCTTATTTAACAAATATGCGGCCCCCGTGTATGCAGAGATCGGAGATATCACCGATCCCAACTGGCCGCCAGCGTCGCTTTGGAAGTACGACCGAATGTCCTACACAGATTTCTTGAGGAGTCGCGGCGCGTCTCCCGAAGGCATTGCGCGGATGTCTGTTGGGAGCACCTGGGGAGACGGCCTGGCCACAGTCTCTGCCCTTATGGTGCTACGCGAGGACGCATCCTTGGTGTCCGCCAAAGAGGACTTCCATATTCGCGGGGGGAATGACCTGCTGCCCAGAGCCTTCGCAGACCGCCTAAAGGAAAAGATCCTTTACGGTTCGCCGGTTACCAGAATTGAACACGACAAGAGTGGCGTTCGCGTCGTCTCTCGAAATCGAACCGAGCATCACACGTTTGCAGGGGATTTCCTGATTATTGCGATTCCTTTTTCCGTGCTTCGACGAATCGAATTGTCCCCGAGCTTCTCAGCAGAGAAGCAGAAGGCGATCGACCAACTTCCGTACTATTCCGTGGTCCGCGTCTCGTTGCAATCAAGAAAGAAGTTCTGGACTCAGCAGGGCCTTACGGGCGATGCCTACGGAGACCTTGCCATTGGCAATGTATTGGACATCTCTTTGGGGCAGCCAGGTCCGCGTGGAATATTGCAGAACTACCTCGATGGACCGCGGGCCCGCCAAATGTGCGCTCTCAATGAGCAGGATCGAATCAGTTTTGTTCTCGACGAAGTGGAGAAAGTGCTTCCGGGAATGCGAGAGAATTTTGAAGGCGGGGTTTCGAAATGCTGGGACGAAGATGAATGGGAGCGCGGCGCTTCCTCATGGTACAAGCCGGGCCAGATGGCGGAGTTCTGGCCGCATGTCGCGCGCCGCGAGGGGCGGGTACATTTTGCGGGTGACCACACCTCGCCGTGGATTCGGTGGATGCAGGGTGCACTGTTTTCAGGGATTCGGGCAGCTCGTGAAGTAAATGAAGCCCCCCGTTAGACCGGGAAATCGCGGTTACGCTGTGGCGTCCCCGAAGGTGGATGCTATGAAATTGCTTTTTTCGTTGCTGTTCCTGCTCATTCCGAGCACTTTGCCTATCGATGCGGAGCCGCAACAAGAAATTAGTCGGCAGACGCCCATTGCGATCGCGCACGTCGCGGTGATCGATACCAACGGCGGGTCAGTCCAGCCGGACATGACGGTGGTAATCGTCAGCCACCACATCGCTGAGCTGGGTAAAGCTTCGAACGTTAACGTTCCCAAGTCTGTGCAGGTCATCGATGCACAGGGAAAGTTTCTCATTCCCGGGCTCTGGGACATGCACGTGCATATCTTCAGCGGGGGCCGATTTTCAGTTGTGTCCCCGCTTTTGATTGCGAATGGGATCACTGGCGTGCGCGAGATGGGCACTTACCTACCTCTGCCGACGATCAATGGACTCCGTAAGCAAATCGCGGAGGGGCGTCTCTTAGGCCCCCGCATTGTTGCCGCAGGCCCGGTTGTGGACGCACAGTTTAAGGACTGGACTAATCTAAACGTCAGCAGTGCGAGCGAAGCCAGGGAAGCGGTGCGCTTACTTAAGCGACAAGGGGCAGATTTTATAAAGGTTTACGACAGTCTGTCTCGCCAGGAGTACTTCGCCATCGCTGATGAGAGCCGAAAAGAGGGTATCCCGTCTGTCGGCCATATCCCATACCCCGTCTCCCCACAAGAAGCTTCTGCTGCGGGACAAAAGAGCATCGAGCATTTCATTGGTATTTTGCCTGCCTGCTCAACGGATGAAGCCCAGATTCGGCGGCAGTACGATGAAGCTTTGAAGGAACCCAATTTCTCGCTCGCCAGCGTCAAAGGGATACGTGCTGACATACACGCCGCCGACACGTTTAGCGCGAAACGCTGCACAGAGCTCGCTACCCTCTTGCGAGCACACAGCACATGGCAATGCCCAACGTTAGTGGGACTACGAGCTGCTGCATCAGATGCCAGCTCTATGGCGAAGGACTGGCGTCTGAAGTACGTCCCCAAGAAGTGGATAGCGGATTGGGCACCCGAAAATGACATTTTCATGAAGGACTTTACCCTTGCCGATCAGGAAGGAGTCGTGCGGCTCTATCGCCGGGAGATCGAGTTGGTAGGCACGTTGCATCGAGGGGGAGTGGATTTCCTGGCAGGAACCGATCTGGTCAGACCTTACATCTTTGCCGGCTTCAGCCTGCACGATGAGCTTGAGTTGTTCGTGCAGGCCGGGTTCACGCCGGGCGAGGCTCTCAAGACGGCCACGTGCAATCCTGCGAAGTTTCTCAGCATGCTCAACCGTCTCGGCACAGTGGAAAAAGGCAAGCTTGCTGACCTGGTGCTCCTCGATGCAAACCCAGTGGAGGACATCCAGAATACGCAGAAGATCCGAGCCGTGATTGTTAACGGCAATTACCTAGATCGAACCGCCCTGGACAAATTATTGTCTCATGCGGCGACGAGTGCCAGTACGCCCTAATCAACTCGGGCTCCATTTGCTCTATCGCGTGCGTTGTCGCCTCAATTATTGAGAACTGGCGACAGGGCTCAGAACCAAAATCCGGATTCTTGTCGCTTGGCGGGCTACTCGGAAACAATGCTCCTTAAGTTAGCGCTTATGTTGGGGGGCATCCCACGAGGCCATAGCCTTGATGAGCCTTGGAGGTATCGACGATCGAGTCGAAACCTGGTCCACGCTGTTCATGCTGCGCAACCAGGCGATCCATCAGAAGATCACCCGGTATTACAAAATCCGTGGCGGAACTGACCTCCTTCCCAAAGCGTTCGCGTCTCGCTTGGCCGAGAAGATTCACTACGACGCGCCGTCGTCACAATCGAACAGAATGCGCAAGAAGTAAGAGCTACATTTCAGCAGGCCGGCGCGTATCACACTTTGGCAGGCAATTATCTGATCTGCGCGGTCCCATTTAGCGTGCAGAAGAACATCGAGGTTTCGCCGGCGTTCTCGGTGGAAAAGCAAAGGGCCATCGAGCAGTTGCCGTATTTATCAGCATCAAAGATCTTTTTGCAATCGAAAAAGAGGTTCTGGACCGAGGAAGAGCTGAGCGGCTTTGCCACGACCGATCTCCCCATTAGTCAACTGTGGGACATGACCTACGGGCAGCCAGGTACACGAGGCATCTTGCAAGCGTTCCCTCTTAGCCTGCACTCAAGGCGCGTCACGGGCATGTCGGAAAACGAACGCCTCAACTTCGCGCTTGAACAGGTAGAGACGATCTACCCCGGTATGCGGAATCACTTCGAGGGAGGCGTGACGAAGTGCTGGGACGAAGACGAATGGGCACGCGGCGTGAGCGCCTACTACAAACCGGGTCAATTCGGCTCGCTGATGCCACACGTCGCGCGGCCTGAGGGCAGAATTCATTTTGCTGGCGAGCACACCTCAGTATGGGTTGACGGCTGGATGCAGGGGGCACTCGAATCGGGCAACCGCGTGGCGCGCGAAGTGAATGCAGCGGTATGAATGTTTGCCTGAAACCGCCTACCGATTTTCAGCAACTCTTCAAAAGCCTTAGACGATTTCTTCAGGGGGAATCGCGAAAAGCGCTGTTCGGTTGCGGCCCGGATTTCGCTTCCAGCTCCGGGAATCAGCTTTCATTCGATTCCATCTGATTCCACAACGTAGATCTTCCAGGTGCCTGTTGTAATCAGCGATTACACTCAGAAAGACAGTCGGTTCAACAATGACTCCGAATCCTAGCTATGTTGTGACCACGGAGCGCCTGATTCTTCGCCACTGGCGCGAATCCGACCGGGAACCATTCGCTCGCCTGAACGCCGATCCTCGCGTGATGGAGTTCATGCCTCACGTCCTTTTGAAGCAAGAGAGTGACGCGCTGGCAGATCAAATCGAGACGCATTTCCAGCAGCATGGCTTCGGCCTTTGCGCCGTGGAACTTCGGCGCGGTGGCGCCTTCACTGGGTTCATCGGGCTGAACGTGCCCTCGTTCAATGCTGCATTCACGCCATGTGTGGAGGTCGGCTGGAGACTTGCTGCGGATTACTGGAACCAAGGCCTCGCAACCGAAGGGGCGCGAGAGATCGTCGGCTACGGATTCGACGTATTAGGACTGGAAGAGTTGGTGTCCTTCACAGTGCCAGCGAACGTCAAATCGCGCCGTGTGATGGAGAAGCTACGCATGACACACGAGCCCAGCGACGATTTCGACCATCCCCGGTTGCCCGCCGAGCACCCTCTGCGCCGTCATGTTCTGTATCGACTCTCCGGCTCGACTTGGAATCTCGAAGCGCCAGCAGGAACTAAGGTGCGCCATGGATAACTGTCGAAAACAGCGTTCGCGCTCAGACCCCGTATTGGTGGACAAAAGATGCCACTAGCTGGAACCCCTGCATCAGGGAGCGTTGCACAGGGCAGAGGAGTTGAGCGATGATGTGCTTGCGGCTATCGAGGGGACTGTCTAAGGTATGGCACTCGCGGATTACATCGAGCGCGCAAAGGCTCGGCCGCAAATCACGAGATAATCTTTCAAAAACGTACACAGCGCGATCCGTACAAGCGGGCCTCGCCGTTGCTCTTTTTGGCTTCCTCGGCTGCACTGTCTTCTTCGGTGCGCTTCTTGCCGATCATCGGGGCGAGAATGAAAATGCCTTTTTCTCCTCGTTTAACGAAGCGGCCAAGCGAGTTCCATGTACGAAGTCCGGCAAGGTTGGTGGCATCGGGCTTCTGAAGCCAGGATTTCGCGCGAAACCTTGTTCCGCACTGGCCGCTTCTGCAAGCCGTTAAGCACAAGGAGTCGAATTGTGCAAGTAATGGCGGCATTCCAGCAGCAGTCGCGACGAAGATCTCGCATAGAAAAACGGGTGGAGGACCGGATGCTTCTATGAATTCGTATACTTGTTCCGAGTGACGGATATCGTCTGCGATCTGAAATTCAGCAACTGCTGAGCCTGGCCCTGAAACCGCTCCAGGAGTCAGTGGCTTGATGAAACCAATGAACAACGCCTTGCCGATAAATCTTGCTACCAGTAAATCTTTTCACTTAAGTGCTGCGGGGCATCCGCCGATGGGGCAACTAAACCCGTGGCTACCAACGACGAGTACACAGCTCGTTCGGCTGCGAACCAGTCGACCTCAGGCGAACCGAAGGGGTGACCCCTCTGTTCCCAAAGCTTGTACGCCAGTTTTGCCACGAACTCATGCCGATCCTCACCCAGAAAATCAGGGATGAGCTCCAACGGTTGCTGCTTATCCGGCGATTTAAGGTTATCGGGCATTGAATTGGTTCCTCGAATTCTGACTCAGCGGGACTGGCGCGAGCTCGCTCCCGTTATCCGATCTCTGGTACGACGCCGCGAAAGCAGTGTCCTCAGAGATCGTTAAAGATCGCCCACCCGCCCACGTTCGATGCAGCACAAACAGTTCTTCACTCGATTCCAGATTCTTGAGGGCATCTTCAGTCATCGCCAAGAGGGTGCTTTGTGCCACAGAATAAAAGGCGCCTCCAACGGCACCAACGCCCCCACGTGCTGCGGAACGAGGCGCGGTGTGTAGTCCGCAGCCGGGCGAGTCGTCGGAACAAAAGCCGTGTAGGTGAAGGCACTTTCCGCACCAACTAGCCGTTCGCCACGATTCATGGGTTGCGTGATTGGGGCAGCGTCTTTCTGCGCCTCCGCGTAGAGCTCGACCCTTACAGCATCGGGGTTAATATCGTCAAGAAAGACTTGAACCTGAAAGAGGTACTGCTCTCCCTGTTGTTGAACGGTCGCGGAGCCGAATCCCAGTGCTGACCAGTGTTTCGCCAGTTCGGCCCGCCAGGCGACCAAATCGGCTCCCAGTGAATCTCGATTCTGGGTGCGCTGGCGAAAAGCCGCCGCCGCCGAGAGATAGTGTTCATCGGTATATTGTCGAACTGCACGATTTGTCGCAAAGGTCGGAGTCAAGCGAGCCATGCTTTCGCGCATTCGAGCAACCCAGCGCCGCGGAATTCCACGCTCGTCGCGGGCATAAAACTCTGGGATAACCTCTCTCTCGAGCAGCGCATAAAGAGTTTCAGCTTCGGTTGCGTCCCAAGAAGGGTCATCCCCGTGTTCGTGCCCATCCCCGATAGCCCAGCCTACTTCCGGCGAATACGCCTCCGCCCACCAGCCATCGAGTTCCGAAAGATTCAACCCGCCGTTCACTAGCACCTTCATGCCGCTGGTGCCGCTAGCTTCCCAGGGACGTCGTGGAGTGTTCACCCAAACGTCTACGCCCTGAACCAGATGCTCCGCCATAAGCACGTCGTAGTCGGAAAGGAAAACCACCCGTGATCGAACCTCTTGGCGGCGGGCAAACTCAACCCATTGCCGGATCATTTCCTGTCCCTGAGCATCTTGCGGATGAGCCTTGCCTGCCAGAACAAGTTGCACGGGACGATCGCGATTAACCAGGATGTTGAGAAGCCGCGACGGATCGTGTAGCAGAAGGTTGGGCCGTTTGTACGTCGTAAAGCGACGGGCAAATCCCAGAGTCAAAATATCGTTGTCGAGCACTTGTGCGGCTTGCGCAAACTTTTCCGGAGACGCTCCGCGCCCCGCGAGTTGGCGGGCGTGGACTCTGCGGACATAGTCCACGAGAGCCTTTCGGCAACCAGAGCGGAGTTGCCAAAGGTCGGAGTCGCTGGTGCCGCGAATATCGCTTTCCGCCTCCTCCAATGTTCCACGCCAGCGGTTTTTTCCGCAGGTAGATTCCCACAAGCGGTCGGCTTCGGCTGAGTCCCAGGTAGGCGTGTGCACTCCGTTGGTCACGTATGACACCGGCACTTCGCTTTCAGGCCACCGCGGAAACAGCCCCTGGAAAATTCGTCGACTGACTTGACTGTGCAATCGGCTGACGCCGTTGACCGCACCGCTCCCGCGGATGGCCAGGTAGGCCATATTGAACGGTTCAGACGAGTCTTGCCGATCCCGCCGACCCAGTGCCAGAAGCTGCTCGAGCGAAATCGACAGTTTCTCCTCAGCGTACTTCCTGAGGTATCGCTCGATCAGACTGGGAGCGAAGCGGTCAAAGCCAGCCTCTACGGGAGTATGGGTTGTAAAAAGGTTGCCGGTACGGGTGACGGTAAGCGCGACATCGAATGGCTGACCGTTATCTTCCATGTATGAACCTGCCCGTTCCAGCACCGCAAAGGCGGCGTGACCTTCATTAAGGTGGCAAACCTCGGGCTGCAATCCGAGGGCCCGCAGGAACCGCCAGCCTCCAATACCAAGGACCAACTCCTGTTTCAACCGCAACTCCGGACCGCCGCCGTAGAGTTCGGTAGTAATGCCGCGGAATGCCGGGAGGTTCGCCGGATCGTTGGTGTCAAGCAAATACAATTTCGGGTAGTGGGCTACTTTCATTTTGGCCAATGAAAACCCAGAATCAAATGAAAGTAGCCCACTACCCAATTTCGCCCTACCCACTTGCACCTGCCAAACACGGATCCACAAGTTTAAAGCCAGGCAAAGCGATGGCTAGGCGCAGCCATTCGCCATCTGGCTCCCGCACCGGTCTGATCGGCAACTGGCCGGGATCGTTGAATGGGTATAAAGCCTGCTGGTGGCCTTGCGCATCAATTTCCCGCCGAAAATAGCCTTGTTGGTAGAGCAGACCGATTCCGGTCACAGGGACGCCCAGGTTACCTGCTGCTTTGAGTTGATCGCCGGCAACGTTTCCGAGCCCACCCGAGTAAATCGGCAGCGCTTCGCTCAACATAAATTCCATCGAGAAATATGCAATCGTCGACACACCCGAACGCGGATGCGCCTTTTGAAACCACGCTTCGGACTCCTCGACAAGCGTTTTCTCTCGGTGGAGATCAGTCAACAGTCTTTGAAACTTCGGGTCGGCAGTAACACTTTGCAGGTTTTCTCGAGATACGGTTTGCAGCAGAACCCATGGATTGTGCGTCAGTTCCCAGAGTTCGGGGTCGAGTTGCTCCCAAAGCTGATGCGCGGAGTGATTGAAGGACCATCTGAGGTCCAAAGCCAGGTCGGTGAGAGCATTCGAAATGGCTGTATCGGTGGGACGATCAACATATGCCGGAGTACTCATAAAAAACTCCTTCTCATGGCTTATCGGCCTAGGCCGCTTGGCTGCTGCGGGCAAGCGTTTCCGAGACAATGGTCTGGGCTTCTTCTTGGATCTGTCGTAGATGGTCCTGGCTCAAGAAACTCTCAGCGTAAATCTTGTAGATTTCTTCCGTGCCTGATGGACGAGCTGCAAACCAGCCATCTTTGGCAATTACTTTGATTCCTCCAATTGGGTTGCCGTCACCGGGAGCAGCGGTCAGAATCTGCTGGATACGCTCGCCAGCAACCTCTGTCGCGTGAATGTCGGCTGGGGACAATCTTTCGAGAGCGGCTTTTTGTTCGGGCGTGGCGGGAGCGTCGATGCGCTCGTAGACGGGATCTCCCAGCTCTCGAGTGAGATCCTGATAAATTTCACCTGGATCTTTGCCCACGCGCGCCGTAATTTCTGCCGCGAGCAAACAAGGAACGATTCCGTCCTTGTCTGTGGTCCACACGTTGCCGTCGCGCCGGAGGAAGGAAGAACCAGCGCTTTCCTCGCCTCCGAAACCCAACCGGCCAGCGAGCAAGCCTTCGACAAACCATTTAAACCCCACCGGTACCTCATAAAGATGCCGACCCAGCCGCACGCTGACACGATCGATCATGCTGCTGCTCACTACGGTTTTTCCGACGGCGACATCCTGGCGCCAGTTCCGCCGGTTCGCAAACAAATAGTTGACGCACGCCGAAAGGTAGTGATTCGGGGGCAGCAACCCACTTCCCTTGGTAACGATGCCGTGGCGATCGTGGTCGGTATCGCTGGCAAACGCAATATCGAATTTGTCTTTCAGCGCGATGAGTCTCTGCATGGCGTAGGGCGAGGAAGGATCCATACGAATTCTGCCGTCCCAATCCACTGTCATGAAACGAAACGTTGGATCAACCGATTTGTTCACGATCGTGAGATCGAGATCATACTGCTCCGCAATCCGCGGCCAATAATGGACGCCTGCACCTCCGAGAGGGTCTACTCCGAGCTTGATTTTGGCATCACGGATCGCAGTCATATCGACAACACGATCGAGATCTCCGACATAGGCACTCAAAAAGTCGTGCCTGTGGGTCGTGGAGACGTGCAGCGCTTTCTCGAAGGGGATTCTCTTGACGCCCTCCAGCGCCTTTCGCAGAAATTCATTAGCTTTCGATTCGATCCAGGAAGTCACGCTCGAATCGGCTGGTCCCCCATGTGGAGGATCGTATTTGAAGCCACCGTCGTCGGGAGGATTGTGAGAGGGCGTGATTACGATACCGTCGGCGAGCCCCGTCTTCCGAGCGTGGTTGTAAAGCAGAATCGCATGCGAGACGGCTGGAGTTGGGGTGTACGGGGTGCCTTGGGAGAGCATTACTTCGATGTTGTTTGCCGCAAGCACTTCCAGCGCGCTCGCAAATGCGGGCTCGGACAGAGCATGAGTATCCATCCCGAGGAAAAGCGGTCCGTCAATGTTCTGGAGTTTGCGGTAGTCACAAATCGCCTGCGTGATTGCCAGGATGTGCCACTCGTTGAAGGCCACGTCCATTGCAGATCCGCGATGGCCGGACGTACCAAAGACAACTCGCTGCCTCGGATCACTCGGATCGGGCCGCAACTCGTAATAGGCTGTAACGAGCTTCGGAACATTCACCAGCATAGAGGGATCAGCCGGCTTCCCGGCGGCGGAGCTAATTTTCACTTGGCACCTCGCCATAGCGTTCCGCTTGCAGCCTCGCGGCGTCGTCTTGCTGGATGCCGTTGCTAGCCATGGCAGAACTCCTCTGTACCATGATGCGAACATTCACAGACAACACAAAATCGAGTCCCGAAGTTCCATGCTCACTATCCATCCGTCAAAAGAATTGCGCTCGATCGAGGCTCAACCCGAAAACTGATTTGGCCTTGCATGGAGGGCTCGTTCCCAGCTTGGTAGAGATCATCAGGGGCAGTTCTGGCAGTATCCACCGCCAAGCGCCAAATCTGACTCCCCGGCAAGGCCGGAATGGAAAAATCAACTGATCTGGAGTCGGCATTAAACATGAGAAACAAGTCGGGTTCTGACTGTCCTAGAATCAGACACGCAAAGGATTTCTGCCGCTGGTCCATCCAGTCGGGAGTGGCGCCGTTTGGCGCGAACCATTTTATGTCGGCGTCCGTGTAGAAAACTTCTTTTCGCAGTGCAGAATGGGCTCGGCGGAAGGCGATCATTCCTCGAGTGAAGCGGTGAATCTCTTTGTGCTTTTCCACCAGGCTCCAGTCAAACCAACTCACCTCGTTATCCTGGCAGTACGCGTTATTGTTTCCGCGCTGGGTTCGGCGAAATTCATCGCCTCCGAGCAACATGGGAATTCCTCGAGAGATAAACAGGGTCAAGAGGAACGTCTTGATCAAGCGGTTCCGCATTCCCTCGACAACGGGATCGTCGCTCGGTCCTTCCACCCCGCAATTGTCACTGTAATTGGCATCGCTTCCATCACGGCTGTACTCGCCATTTTCGTCATTATGCTTCTGCTTGTAGCTGACCAAATCATTGAGTGTGAACCCGTCATGCGAAGTTACAAAGTTCAGGCTGCTTCCAGGTCCTTTGCCGGAGCCCTGGTACAAATCCGAGCTTCCACAGATGCGACTGGCAAATAATCCCATCATCCCCGCGTCGCCGATCCAGAAGCGGCGCACATCGTCACGAAACCGGCCATTCCATTCCCCCCAGCGCTGCGTGGAAAAGCTCCCCACTTGATAGGCACCGCCTGCGTCCCAAGCCTCCGCGATGAGTTTTACGTCACGCAGGATTGGATCCTCCGCAATGACGTCGAGAAGCGGAGCCGTGCGGAGGATGTTCCCATGCTCATCTCGGCCCAGGACGGAAGCGAGGTCGAAGCGGAAACCGTCAACGTGCATGTGCATAACCCAGTAACGAAGCACATTCATGACGAACTCTCGTACGACGGGATGGTTCGCGTTGAGCGTATTGCCTGTGCCGGTAAAGTCCTTGTAGTACCCGCGGCCGTTCTCTTGCAACATATAGAAGATCGAGTTCTCAACGCCGCGCAGGCAGATCGTGGGTCCGGTTTCATTTCCCTCGGCTGTGTGGTTCAACACGATATCTAGGATCACTTCAATGCCGGCGCGGTGAAACGCCTTGACCATCTCTCGGAACTCCAACGTCTGCTGCCCTAGTGCTCCTCCAATGCTGTAGGACTGCTTCGGAGCAAAGAAGGCAACCGGATTGTATCCCCAATAATTCCTGAGTTTCTTTGTTGTGATTGGGTTAAGTCGCATCAGTTCGTTTTCGTTGAATTCGATAACCGGCATCAACTCGATAGCCGTCACTGCCAGGTCTTTCAGATAAGGAATCTTTTCGGTCAAAGAGCGGAAGGTTCCGGGATGCGCTACCCCCGAACTCGGATGAATCGTGAAACCGCGAACGTGTGTCTCGTAGATGACCATATCGGAGGCGGGATGGTTCGGAGGGGAATCCATCTCCCAGTCGAAATGGTCGTAGGTAAAGACGCATTTCGGTGTTGTGCCCGCGTCATCCACCGTCGAAATGCTTAAGTCAGTTAGGCTACTGGACGAATCGTAGCCACGGGCAGCTGAGAAATCCCAATCCTTGACGCCAGCAATTGCTCTTGCAAACGGATCCAGAAGCAACTTATGTGGGTTGAAGCGGTGGCCTTCTTCCGGCTGATAAGGCCCTTCGATGCGATAGCCGTAGAGTTGACCCGGGGGAACACCTCGCACCCATACATGCCAGACGTCACCGGTCCGATGTCGCACGGGATCCAACTCAATGATCTTGGTCGGAAAAGGGTCGTCAGGATTTTGATAGAGCTCCAGGCGAACGCGGGTGGCGTGACGGCTGAACAAAACGAAATTAACTCCGTCTCCGTTTTGATGCGCACCCCACGGCTGCGGATTTCCCGCGTGAACTTCACCCTTCTCAGACGGTGCTGCGAAGCCACCCGTCTGATTCTGTTCTATCGCCAGTTCAGTCATTGAGCCCCGCCATTCCAGATCACCCCACGGCGTTAATGCAATTGCCAACCGTAATTGCATCCGATGGATATGAGATTGGATTCTCCTCGAACTCGTTCAGCACGCCATCACAACGGTTTCTGTCCCGATTCGACTACAAACCATGGTTGATGTCGCTACGTTTTCCTGAGTTTTTCGGTGGTTCAGCCCCCCTTGAATGCGACGTCGTGGGAGCGATCGAGTTATCCCGAGCGACCTACCGAAAATGATTCAAAATCTGGTTTGGGCGACTGCGTACAACATTGTTGCCATCCCGGTCGCTGCAGGGCTGTTGGTCCGCTGGGGAGTGGATCTGCCCATGAGTGTGGGAGCAGTGGCCATGAGCTTGTCCACCATTATTGTGGCCGTGAATGCGCAATTGCTCCGCCGATTGAAATTGCAGCGTGCGGCAGTCTAGCTCGAACTGTCCCGGCACCCGCGGAGGCTACCTACTGGGCGTTTTCGCCTGCCGCCAGGGCGACAAAAGCAGTCGTGCTTGCACGACCAGACAAAGTATCTGTCAGGTAATTGGCACGGTGCCACACTCGTCGTTGCCTTTGGATCTCCGCTAATTCTCACGATCTGTTGCTTTTTCTGGCTTCATGATGCTCAGTATTGAGGAATGTCACTGAACTGGCTCCAGTTGCCTCCGTGGAATGCTGAACGCTGCTCCCTGACCGCGCGCCTGAATCATTGCGACGAAGTGCCGACATAGCGGTCTTGGGTTGAATTCGTGGCGTCGCTATAGCGACACGGAGACCTCCGTTCGACATCCGTTTTGACAGGTACTCAACGCATCCTCAACTGGAGGGTCGGACACTGGCACCTGACCACATCGTGTCGCTGGAAGAGGGCGGTTTGGATTGCATTGAGAATATCCAACCATTATGCCATTCTCGACAAAAAGGTTCTAGAAAAGGTTGCAATAACAAAAAAGGTAAGAAGAATATTTGACTACTTAATTTCATGACTAGATTACGAATTTTGCTAGATAAAAAGAGTTTGACTGATGTTGAGAAGACGGAACTGCGCCAATTATTTTTAGAGATGGCTACGCATGAGGCTCAACTAGAAAATGAAACCTGCCGGGGGATACATCGTATTACGAGAGCGGAATTGACATGGCGGCGAAGGCTACAGGCTTACGCCGACGGGCAGGGCTGGCAGGGGTTTATCGTGGAATTGATAACAGCTGGGCTCTTCATTGGATTACTCACTTACCTACTTGACCTCGTTCGATGACGGCCCTGCTGTTTTATCGAACCACCACTGCCACTTTATACGCTTATCATCTTGGGCACCATTGGCCTCTTCACATCCGCCTACGTGCCTGTCTATCGGGATTCTGTTCGACGTGCGTTAGCGGAATTCCCTGCTGGAATGCGCTCTGATCTGCGGGCGCTTCCTGCGAATCGATTGGGTGGCAGGTTGAAGTCAGCTTTGCCCCCTTTGCCCGTAATGCGTTGACTCGCCGCAGCTTGGTCCCTAGTATGGTCGCGTCAACGGACAGACCTTCCCAAGTGATCGGCCAGACCATATCGCATTACCGCATCCTCAACAAGATCGGCGGCGGGGGTATGGGCGTGGTGTACGAGGCGGAAGACCTGAAGCTCGGTCGCCGCGTGGCCCTGAAGTTTCTTCCGGACGAACTCGCCAACGACGCACAGGCTCTCAGCCGTTTCCAGCGGGAAGCCAAGGCTGCGTCCTCCCTGAACCACCCGAACATCTGCACGATCCACGAAATCGATGAGGCCGATTGGCGAACCTTCATCGCCATGGAACTGCTGGAGGGGCAGACGTTCAGGCATCGGATTAATGGCAAGCCGCTGGAGATCGAAACGGTGCTCGATTTGGGCATCCAGATCGCTGACGCTCTCGACGCCGCACATTCGAAGGGCATCGTCCATCGGGACATCAAGCCCGCGAACATCTTCGTCACTAGTCGAGGTCAGGCGAAGATTCTGGATTTCGGGCTCGCGAAAGTGTCGCTCAAGCCGGAGAGCGTTGCCATGAGCGCCCCGACCATCGGCTCGGAGGAGAATCTTACCAGTCCCGGTTCAACCCTCGGCACTGTGGCCTATATGTCTCCCGAACAGGTTAAGGGCAAAGAACTCGATGCCCGCACCGACCTGTTCTCGTTCGGCGCTGTGCTGTATGAGATGTGTACTGGCATGCTCCCGTTTCGGGGCGACACTAGTGGTGTGATCTTCGAATCCATTCTGAATCGAGCGCCAGCCCCGACAGTCCGGCTGAATCCTGATATTCCAGCGGGACTGGAGCACGTCATCAACAAGGCGCTGGAGAAAGACCGCAACCTGCGGTACCAGCACGCCTCAGAAATGCGCACCGACCTGCAACGGCTGAAGCGGGATACGGAGAGCGGGAAGAGCGCAGCTACGATGGAAGCGGGAACACGGATACATTCGCGCCGAAGGCTGTGGGGAGTAGTCGCAGGCGGGGCGGCAGTCGTACTCGTCGGTGCTGCGTTTCTGGCGTGGCGCTCTCTACACTCCCGCACTTCGGATGCAACACCGATCCACTCGATAGCCGTGCTGCCGTTTGCGAATGCGAGCAAAGATCCCGAAATGGATTACCTCGGGGAAGGTATCTCCGAAGAGATCACCAGCTCTCTTTCTCGGCTACCGAATCTCCAAGTGATGGCTCGCAGCACTGTGTCTCACTACAAATCGCGGCAGGACGATCCGCAAGGGGTCGGGCACGATCTGCATGTCGATGCTGTGCTGACCGGGCGCGTGGTCGAGCATGGCAGTGAACTCAACATCGAAACCGAGTTGGTCAAGGTCGCGACTGGAGCGCAACTGTGGGGCGAACGATACGCCCGCAGCGCCAAGGACGCCTCGTCGCTGGAAGCCGCCATAACCCATGACCTTGCCAGCCTACTACGGCCGCAGCTAAGCGGAACCGAACAGGAAAGCCTCGCAAAGGTCGGCACGAAGGACGCCGAGGCCTATCAGCTTTACTTGAAAGGGCGGTATTTCGCGAACCGGGGCACAGCCGCCGAAGGATACAAAAGAGGCATCGAGTATTTCGGACAAGCCATCGAAAAAGACCCCGGCTACGCACTGGCCTATGCGGGTGTGGCTGATTCCTATAACGGACTCGCGGGGGGTCTAATCTATCTGCCGCCCAGCGAAACTCTTCCGAAGGCGAAGGCCGCGGCAATGAAGGCGCTGGAGCTTGATGACACCCTCGCCGAGGGACATGCTGCGCTCGCATACACTGAGTTTTTCGGCTGGGAGTGGGCAAGTGCAGAGCGAGAATTCAAGCGAGCTATCGAGCTAAACCCAAACAGTGCCGTCTCACATACGCGGTATGCCGAATTCCTCCAAGCGAGAGGACGGTTCAACGAGAGTATGGCGGAGGGCCACCGAGCGCAGGAGCTTGACCCGCTGTCGCCCCTAATACTCACCCAACTGGGATACCTCGATTTGCTCACGCGACAATACGACGAATCCATTGCCGAATTCCACAAGGCGCTCGACTTGTACCCGGATGCGGCTTGGACTCGCGCAGAAGTGGTTTGGGCCTACGCGCTGAAGCGAATGTACCCGCAAGCCTTTGCTGAATATGACAAGATAGCCGAGCGGGACAAGGTGGTCACAGCGGAGAACCAACTGGTAGCTAGTACTCTGGGTTGGCTCTACGCCGTCTCGGGCAGAGAGGCTGATGCGCTTAGGATCGCCCGAGAATTCAGCAACTTGTCGTCGCACGAGTATATCGATTCTTACCCAATCGCAACGATTTATGCTGGTCTCGGGAATAAGGACGAAGCCTTCCGGTGGCTTGAAAAGGGTTACGAGGAGCATTCGGCCAGCATGCCCTATCTCGCAGTAGACCCGTTCTGGTACGCGATGCGCTCCGACCCGCGCTATGCCGACCAGCTGCGCCGGACGGGTCTGCCGCAGTAAACATCTCAATCATGATCGGCCAAACCATCTCGCACTACCGCATCATCGAGAAGCTGGGCGGCGGTGGGATGGGTGTCGTCTATAAAGCAGAGGACACCGAACTAGGCCGCTTCGTCGCCCTCAAATTCCTGCCCGACGAACTGGCGCGAGATCCGCAGGCGCTCGAACGCTTCCGCCGGGAGGCACGTGCCGCGTCTGCCCTGAATCATCCCAACATCTGTACCATCTACGAAATCGGCAAGTGTGAAGGCCAGACCTTCATTGTGATGGAGTTTCTCGACGGCGTGACCCTGAAGCACCGCATCGCTGGAAAACCCATGGAGACGGATGTTTTATTCGGTCTGGCGATTGAGATTGCCGATGCGCTCGATGCTGCCCACTCCGAAGGTATCGTCCACCGCGACATCAAGCCCGCGAACATCTTTGTCACCAAACGCGGCCACGCCAAGATCCTCGATTTCGGACTGGCGAAGGTTTCAGCCACGGGCAGTTCGCCGAGCGGGATTGCATCAGGGAATACCGTGACCGCCGTCGAAGAACAGCACCTGACCAGCCCCGGCTCGACCCTCGGCACCGTCGCCTACATGTCGCCGGAACAAGTAAGGGGTAAGGAACTGGATGCGCGAACCGATCTGTTCTCCTTCGGCGCTGTGCTGTATGAGATGGCGACGGGCGCTTTGCCTTTTCACGGCGAAACCTCTGGTCTCATCTTCAAAGCCATACTCGATTCTGATCCGCCGCCCCCGATTCGTTTCAGTCGTGACATTCCGCCCAAGCTGGAAGACATCATCAATCGTGCGCTGGAGAAAGACCGTAACCTTCGCTATCAACACGCTTCCGAGATGCGGGCGGAACTGCAAAGGCTGAAGCGGGATACGGAGACCGGACGCATGCCATCGGCCAGTTCGGGACGAGTGGCAAGCCTACAGGAAAGCGGGACGCAGTCTGCCATAACGCAAGCAACTCCGCCATCGGGTTCCGCACTTGCTGTGACCACATCGGCTTCAACCGCCGCCACGAAACTGGCTGAAGTTCCGTTATCCCAAAAGGCAAACCTCTGGAAGATCGCAATTCCCACAGTTGTCTTGCTCGTCGGCGTAATTGCTAGCGGCCTCTACTATCGTTCGCACCGAGCCAAGCCCCTGACCGACAAAGACACCATCGTTCTCGCCGATTTCGCCAACACCACAGGCGACCCGGTCTTCGACGACACGCTCAAGACCGCGTTGAGCGTTTCTCTCAACCAGTCGCCGTTTCTGAATGTGCTCCCCGACAACAAAGTCGCGGTGACCCTGCAACTGATGACCCGTCCGGCCAGCACAAAACTCACACCCGAGGTAGCCGGCGAGCTTTGCCAGCGGGCGGGCAGTAAGGCCTACCTTGCCGGGTCGATTGCCAGTCTGGGGAGCCAATACGTGCTGGGGTTGAAGGCGGTGAATTGCCAGAGTGGAGACTTGCTCGCGCAGGAGCAGGTTACCGCCGCGGCCAAGGAGAAAGTACTGGACGCACTCGGGGATGCCGTAACCAAGCTACGCGGCAAGCTGGGGGAGTCGCTCGCCACGGTCCAGAAATTCGATGTCCCGCTGGCCGAGGCCACGACCTCTTCGCTCGAAGCCCTAAGAGCGCACAGCCTTGGCGAAAAAGCCTTTCGCGAGTCAGGTTCTACCGCCGCCCTGCCTTACCATCAACGTGCTATCCAGCTTGATCCGGGTTTTGCCATGGGATATGAGCAAGTCGGCAACGATTACTACGGTGTGGGTGAGCTAGGACGCGCCAACGAATATTTCACGAAGGCGTTCCAGTTGCGCGAGCATGCCAGCGAGCGAGAAAAGCTGGCCATCACCGCCGACTACTATTCGAGCGTAACTGGGGAACTGGAAAAAGCGGCACAGACATATGAAGAGCAGATTGCGAGCTACCCGCGAGACTTCAGAGCACATCTCAATTTGGGCAACGTGTACGGTGAGCAGGGACAGTATGAGAAGTCAAGGGAGGCGAATCGCCAAAGCCTCGACCTTGCCCCCGACAATGGCCTCCCGTACGCAACCCTTGTCAACAGCCTGCTCGCCTTGCAGCTGTTCGACGAAGCACGACAGACAATCCAGCGGGCGCAGTCGCGAAAGCTGGATAATGTAATACTCCGGAATGATCTCTATGCTCTGGGTTTTCTTAGCGCAGATTTTCCGGCCATGGAGGAACAGCAGCACTGGTTCACTGGCAAAGCCGAAGAGAACTACGGCCTTTCGCTCGCATCCGATACGGAGGCGTATGCCGGACATCTGCGCAAGGCGCGGGAACTCACTCAGCGAGCCATCGATTCAGCAATACGCGCTGACAGAAAGGAAACTGGGGCAATATGGCAGGAGATTGCCGCTCAGCGGGAAGCCGCTTTCGGCAACGCGACGGATGCGAAGCAGGAAGCGGCGCAGGGCTTAAGACTTTATCCCGCGAGTCAGGCTGTTGAGGTGGAAGCGACGCTTGCATTTGCGATAGTGGGCGATGCGGCGCGAGCCGAACCGCTGGCACAAGACCTGAACAAGCGTTTCCCGCTGGATACGCAGATGCAGTCTCTCTGGCTGCCTGCGATTAGGGCGCAATTGGCGCTGATTCGGAATAATCCGGCTGCGGCTATAAGTGCCCTTCAAGCTGCTTCAGCCATCGAGTTAGGGCAAATCGCTTTCCTCGCCAATCTTTCCTGCCTCTATCCAGCATACATTCGCGGTGAGGCTTATCTAGCAGCCGGACAAGGCAGCGCGGCTGCCGCCGAGTTTTCGAGGATTCTTGACCACAGCGGCATCGTCTGGAACTGCTGGACGGGGGCTTTGGCGCATCTCGGCATAGCGCGGGCGAACGCGCTGCAGGCGAGAACTTCGCATGGGGCAGATGCCGACTTCGCGCGCGGACGCTCTCTCTCCGCCTATAAAGATTTCTTCACCCTGTGGAAAGATGCCGACCCCGACATCCCCATCCTGAAGCAAGCCAAGGCGGAGTACGAGAAGCTGCAATAAGAGGACTTTATTATAATCTGCCGGGATGGAGGTTTTGATAGGCGCTCTTACCTGGATCCGGCGCATTGTGATGTCCGACGGAGCTCCTGGTGCTGTATTTGACGGGCGAGAGAAGCCCCTTGTAGGGTTTCAGGAATCCCTAACCGTCGGTTAAGAATTCCTGAAATGCGCTACTCTCCCAGAAACATAAAAATCGCCTGTGATCATAGGGGTTTGACGCATTTCGGCGGTATCTGCTTCTTCCACGAATTTCTGAGAATGCTGCAACTCCGCAATTTCCTGATAGATGGACAGCGGGCTCCGCTTGTCCGTAAGGCATTTGAATTAATTGGTAACGGTGAATATGCGAGTACTGACGCTGTCCTGCGACTCATAAGATCGATGGGATTGAATACGCGGAAAGGCCGCCCTGTTGCCCCAAACATTTCACAAGATGATTCAAAATCCTTTTTATGCTGGCTACGTCGTATCAAACGGAATTAAGACCAAAGGCAATCACGATGCCCTCGTGTCCGAAGAACTGTTTGAGAAGGTGGGCGAGAGACTGAATGGAAAATCCACGCCTCACAAAAGGTTGAATGAAGACTTTCCGCTTCGAGGATTTATTAGGTGTGCCGCCTGTGGTAAAGGGTTGACGGGGGGGTGGGTTAAAGGGAGGACAGAACTCTATCCTCGGTATTGGTGCTGGACCAAGGGATGTAGGCAGGTTGCACGGTCCAAAGAGGTGCATGAAAACCATTTCTTTTCTTTATTTTGCTGGGGATGCTGGAGCCCACAGCCCAACTGCTGGCGAATATTCCTGAGTTGGCTGCACGTTCTTGGGAGAGTCGCAAATCAAGGATGGCCGCCGATGCCAAGGTGCTTTCAAACCGACTGGCAGAGCAAACCACTTTGAACCAACAAGCCATTGTCGCTAAGTTGAAAGGCACGCTTGAAGAGGCGGATTTTCAGGCGATGAAGAAATCGATTGGGGAGGAAACTGCGAGGATTGAAAACGACATAAAGGCTCTAGATTCAGAGCGTTCCAGTATGGAAGACCTGATGCACCAGACGCAAACTCAAGTCATCGACTTTGCGGAATCATGGCGTTGTGCGAGTGCCATTGGCAAGCAGGAGATTCAATTCGCCCTCTATCCCCGTATTCGCATGAAAAGAGCTTCCTTGAACCGTCTAACCTTACTAGCACTTCAGGAGGCTTTTGCCACCCTAATCAAATTTGGCGTCCCCGGCGGGATTTGAACCCGCGTTTGCGCTGTGAACGGTCGACAGCTCTGACAGTTCAAATCAATAGGCGGGAGCGACGGGACTCGAACCCTGCAGCCTCCTGCGTGATAGGCAGGGGCGCTAGGCCGTTCGCAACCTTAGTAGTATTCCCGCGAACGCGCGCGCCGCTGCTCCATGCCAAATGTCAGAATCTCACACGTTATTGCACGAACCACGCGGTCTTGTGCCTTCCATGTCCCTAGAATTTCCTGTCGTTCCCCTGCGTTCCCTATCGTTCGCTCTAATTTTCCAATTCAAAACAACAATCGACAGACAAGTTCATTTCTTGGGCGAGAATCCGCCGCGGTTCCACCTCTCATCAAAAATTCCGCTGCGGCTGCTGCCGGCGCAATTCGATCAGAGTACGAACGCGGTCCGTCGCTTCGTTTCGGTTGCCGAGACAATTTGACGGAATTCCACCTCAGCGCAAACCACTTGCATCGACTGTACTTAGGAGTGGTGCCGGGAGGGGGAATCGGATTCCAAGACGGCATTGATAAGACGTAACTTATTGATTTTACATGGCGCTCAACAATCAGAAAACGCGGGAAATGACGAATCTTCGCACGTATTACACACGCGACTCTTCCATCAACCGACCAAACGCAAAGAGTGGTAAAGTGGGCGGCTGATTACACACCCGTGGCCCACTGGAACGACGAACGCGACCACAAGCGGGTCTTGATGATGCGGGGCTGCAACGTCCCCGGCTCCGAAGAGATCATCACCTTCTACGAGCAGCGAGGGGACGACGCGCACTGGTACCAATTCATTGAACTGATGAGGGCCGATGCAATTAACCGACGACGAGCGTCGCTACCGGCGATCGCGCCTTGCGTTGCAGAGTAGCCAGCTTTATCAAATAGAACTTTGCAGATACCTGACTGCTGCTGAAGTCTAGTTGCGAATTCGCTTCCTAAATGAGGTGTATCAAGCGTAATTAGCTTGTGGATATCTCCCAACAAGTAATTATTATTTCGGAGGAAGCCGGGGCGAATGACCATAGTCCTTGCAATATCTCCCCCCATACTGTGAGCCACGATATCTGACTGGACGGCGGCAATGGAATTGTGCAGTTTGAACGTGTTGATAATACTCCTAGTACTACCAACAAGTTGGGATTGGGCAATCGCCGCGTTTAGCAAGAAACCGCTTGCGTTTGTTTTGGAATAGTCGACTTTAAATACCTGAAATCGCAGATCGGGACAAGTTGCTGTTGGTTGTTTGCAGCTTAAAGGATCAAAAAAGTCCCAGGCACCGGGATCGCTCCAAAGACCGTGAATGAGAACCACAGGAGGCCGTAGAATCTCGACGGGCACGTTAAAGGCAGAACCGGCAACATCGTTTGACCGCACCTCAATACTCACGAACCGGCGCACAAGCGCAACATCTTGGCCGGAAATACGTGGGAAATCAACCGGTGCCCGATAGATCACGAATGCCATCGTCCCGGAGGTGGTCGACACTGCAGAAAAATTGGCGCTACTTTCGAACGTCGTTCCACCGACAGGTGCCAAAGCCCCATCTTCATCAGTCGACGTACTCTGAACGTCCTGATCGTTCATCACTCGAGCGGAAAACTGCTCACCACTGTAGTTTGGTATCCGTAACACAATCTCAGTGACGCCATCGGCCGCTACTCCCACGACTGGCCGGCCTCCAATGGCAAGGAGATCGGTATCCGTAGTTACGGCTGGTCCGCTCAAGAGCGAGGGAACGGGGTCTAAGAGAGCAACGCTTTGTTGCGCGACTGGTCCTGACGTGGTTCCTGTGAAAGTCCCCACATCGGTTTGGATCGAGTACTGAATCGTCCCAACTGTTGTGGACGACGAGATGACTTGAAATGCGTGGACCGAACCGCTAAAACCGGTGCAGCCAAACGGATCGAGTGTCTCCGTATAGATCACGGTCGTGTCGGACACGGAGCTAACCGTGTCGCATTCGTTCAGAAAAGACGACAGTAGTACTGAAGCGCCAGTAACTCCCGACATCCCCGACAGGATCGCCTGCTGATTATGAAGAATGTCAATACAACAACTAACAACAACTCGATATGTTGATGTCGTAGTTGTAGGTTCCGCCGCCGTTCGACGCCAAGGTGATGGTTACGCTTATTTGGGCTGATGATGGCGCAGGAAAGAGAGCTAATGGGATCAAGAAGAGTGCAGATCTCAAGAGCCGACTCAAATTCCAACGTGCGGGAAATCTCATACATCACCTCTTGGTCGTAGGTACGGTTTCAATACCGCTTTCAGGCGGCGCGCGGAACAAGCGTATGACGGCGTTCAGTGCGAGTACATGCTGGACCTTCCACGAGCTACTGGGTTTTCGCTAGGCTCCCAAACCGGAGCCTTTTCGGCTCAGGGGGTGTGCATTTACTCTAGTGGCGGGCAGCTCTTCGGAGAGACGATTCGCGGGGATTCTCCGCCTCGTCATGCCAAGAGTCAAGCAAAAAATGGATCCTGAGCGACTGCTCGGCACGACGCTGTCGCTACGGCGTCTTTCCACGGCGCCGGGGTGTCGCGGCCCAGTTCCAAGTACGCCAGTCAAAGTCGTTGTCGTCCGCGCTGGCCACGTTCCACTCATTCGTGAGCCACACCCTACCGCTCTTAGTCGTGCCCGGCGTGGGATCGGGGCTGGCACCGGAGTAGTCACCCCACCGGCAGGCCCCCCGCCCACTCGAGAAGCAAATGGCGTCAACATTGGGGCCGGGTGACGTCTTCACCACGACCGGCGCCGACTGGGGCTTAGCCCCGATCTTAGACACCATCGCGATCTGCACGTCTATAGTCGTCGACGACTGGTCGAAGCCCAGTACCATGTTGCTGCCGAACTGTGCACTCGTTCCGTCAACCGCACGGTCGGGGGCGAGGCTGCCGAAGAAGAAAAACGTTTGGAGGTCGGGGTCGGTGACCACCCCAGACTGGTCGAGCCGGGGCACGGTCGGGTCGATCTCGTACCAACGGACTTCTGACCCGGCACCGCCGAAAACGGCGTGGGCGGTCCAGAAGTCCATGTGACCAACAAGGCAGTTGAACGAAATCGAAGGCTCCTTCAACGCCGGGCAGGTCCGATAATTAGCATGGGGCGTCTTGTCCGTGCCATTTGAAGCGCTCGACCGTTTGCTCCAGTTCAAAGGTCTTGCGGAAAGCGAACTCGTGGTTTTGCGAATCGGTGCGGTCAAGGCCTACCAGCGAGAAGCCCTGGGCGAGAAGGATCACCGCGAGATGCAGGTTGCGAGTGCGGGAGTAGCGGTCGTCGTTGCCACGGAATGCCCTCGAAAGTCTGTTCATGAATCTCATTGAATTTTTTGTCAGTGTTTCTGAATTTCGACCTTTTGCTTAAGGCTAAGAGCGGGTGAAGACCAGGAATAGCAAGCAAATGTTTGTGAGTACGAGACGTAGGTTGCGCCCGCGCAACGCATTGCACGCTTTGCTTGGTGGAATACGTCATATGCTTCTGCATACGGAGCCGGAAAAAGCAAGGCGTTCGGTCGAACCCCGATTTGATCCTACTCCGCCACACGAAGCTGTACGCTATAGAACGAGGGAAAGCCGACAGCCCCCTTATAGCCACATGAAGGGCATGCTCTTTTGCTATGATAAACGTATGAAAGGATTTGCCCCAATTGTAATCCTAGTCATTTTGGCTGGAGTTTTAGTTGCCGGTGCGGTTTTTTATTATGTCGCTAACGTCGTGCCGAGACCCCACAATGACCTTACCGAGATCGGCTATACTCAAAACAGTAGTACGGCATCCATCCCGCCCCCCACTCCTCCTGCTGTCCCAGTTACAATGACCCTTTCATCACTCGATCCTCCAAGCGGTCCCGTTGGTACCAAAGTGACAATCGTTGGTTCTGGGTTTTCTTCCGAGGGCAATGTCATTCATTTTGCCGGTGGCGGCAATCCCAGTGTTAGTTCTATCGACGGGACTCATCTTACATTCCAAGTGCCAAGAACCGCGGGGCCGTGCGATTTCCGAGGCAATTTTTGTATGGCGCCGGATCAACTCATAAAACCGGGTTCGTATTCCGTTTACGTGAGCAATGCTAACGGTAGGAGTAACGCCTTGGTGTTCAAGGTCACGGCTAGTTTGGTTTCTCCCAGGTAGATCGTCAAATCGTCGAGTATCCTGATCGGGTTCCCTGCCCGATTATTCAACGCAATATCTTAACCGAAAATCCAGCTCCAACGCGGGAGTCGTAGCAAGACGTTGCAGTTCTATATTAGTTCGCTTAACGTACTCGCACAGGGAGAAGGTTCTGCGCGCAACCGTTTCGTCTCACGAAGAAACCGGCTCGGCCACATCGTCCCGGGCGCTCATGTATTGTGATCGAACTCGATCATCGGTTCGTACTTGGCAGGATCATTCTGCTTGAGCGACAAGAGGCAGAACACGTGGCCGACCGTGTTTTTCATGATTCGCTTCATTTCTGTTGCGTGATGTGCGAGTACTCGGCCTTGCTCCAGCACATGTTGGACATAGTTTGCCGGCGTGTGACGTTTTCAATAGGGCCGTTGCGGAAGGCGAGGACCACAATAGCTTTGGTTCCCCGGGCCAGTTGAGAGGATGCGGCCTTATTGATGGATTTGTATTTTCGTCGGCAATTTAAACCGAAGTTCCCCAGAAAATTAGGGCCGAATTCCCCGGCAAACATCTGATTTGTAAGCCGATGCTGCGCAAACTTCCATCGCTATATGTTCCCATGTATATAATAGTTTAATATTGACATAAACGTATTATTATGTATATAGTGATCCCATGTACATCGAGACTGTCCCCAACCGCAACTCCCCGCCCGCCATCCTCCTCCGCGAGGGCCAGCGCGAGGGCAAGAAAATCCACAAACGCACCTTGGCGAATCTTTCCGATTGGCCGCAGGAGAAAATCGATACCTTCCGCCGCTTGCTGCGGGACGAACCTCTGGTCTCTCCCCAAGATCTGCTCTGCACTCACAAGACTCTGCCGCACGGACACGTCGAAGCCATCCTGCTGGCCGTTCGCAAACTCGGCCTGGATGCCATGATTTCCGCCAAGCGCTGCCGGGAGCGTGATTTGGTCCTGGCCATGATTGTCGAACGTTTACTCCATCCCGGTTCCAAGTTGGCCACCACGCGGCAATGGCATGGCACCACCTTAGCCGAGGAGCTGGGGGTGAGTGAGGCTACAGAAGATGAGCTGTATCAGGCCATGGACTGGCTGTTGGAACGTCAGGGGCGGATCGAGAAAAAACGGGCGGAGCGCTATCTCCAGGAAGGCAGTCTGGTGCTCTATGACGTCAGCAGCAGCTATTACGAAGGCCAGCATTGTCCGTTAGCGCACTATGGGCATGATCGCGATGGGCAGAAAGGATTGCCCATCATCGTCTATGGCCTGATGACCGATGGCGAAGGCCGTCCCATCGCCGTCGACGTCTATCGAGGCAACACCGGCGATCCGACCACAGTTGTGGATCAAGTGAACAAGTTGCGAGAGCGGTTTCATCTCTCACGGGTGGTGCTGGTCGGCGATCGCGGCATGCTGACCCAGCCGCAGATTGAGAAGCTCAAAGCTCATCCGCAAATGGGCTGGATCACGGCTTTGACCAGTGTAGCCATGCGCGGTTTGCTGGCCGAGGGATCTTTACAACTCTCGCTTTTAGACGAGAAGAATTTGGTCGAGATCCAATCGCGGGAATATCCTGGAGAGCGCTTGATGGTCTGCTACAACCCTCTGCTGGCCGAGGAGCGGAAACGCAAGCGGGAGGACTTGTTGCGGGCGACCGAGAAAGCCCTGACGAGAATCGTGAAACAAGTGGAGCGGCGTAAGACGAAGCCGTTGACCGCGACCGAGATCGCTTTGAAGGTAGGCAAGGTGCTCGGGCATTACAAAATGGGCAAACACTTCGTACACACGATCGAGGATGGAAAGTTGAGTTGGTCGCGGCGGGGGGAGACGATCGAGCAGGAAGCGAAGTTGGATGGGATCTATGTGATTCGCACCAGCGAAGCGGCTGAGCGTTTATCGGCAGCCGATGTCGTGCGTGGCTATAAGAGTCTGGCGCAGGTCGAGCGCGCCTTCCGCAGTTTGAAAGGTCTGGATCTACTGATTCGTCCAATTCGTCATCGCACTGAGGAGCGAGTGCCGGCGCATATTTTCCTGTGCATGTTGGCCTACTACGTGGAGTGGCATCTGCGGCGAGTGTGGGCACCTCTGCTGTTTGAGGACGAGGAACTTCCCAAAGAGCGGCAACGACGCGATCCGGTTCTGCCTGCCAGCAGCTCGGAATCAGCCCGAGCCAAAAAACTCACCCACCAGACCGCAGACGGATTACCGGTACAGAGTTTCGCCACTCTGCTTTCGGACTTAGCCAGCCGCGCGCGTGTGACCTACAGCTTGAAAACCGATCAGTCCGGTCCCACGTTTCAGCAGGTGCCGCCGCCCACACCACTGCAGGCGAAGGCTTATGAGTTGCTGAATCTGTTGCCAGTAGCGGGAAACTGAATCTTGATCTATCTCTCAGCGAATCAGCAGAATACTGTCTGAACTTGCCCGGAACTTCGGTCTAGAGCGGAATTCGAGGGGGATTTTCGGCGCACTGGTGGTACCGGAGCCTATGCGGCCCGGTCAACAAGCATCTCGACTACTTCGAACTCGACTACATCGCCAACCGTTACCTCACGGTCACGACGGGCCGGTTCTTGACCCCTTTCGGCATGTTCAACGAGCGCCTGTATCCCATATGGATACGCAGTCTGCAGCCTGACCCGATCATTTTTCCAATCGCGACCGGCTCCAGCGACGGAGCCATGTTGCGTAGTGGATTTCCGCTTAACGCCACAACCAACATGAACTATGCAGCTTACGTCTCAGTCACGAGCATCGGCCTCGGCGGGGTCGAATCAGAACGTGGGGCGGGAGGGCGAATGGGCGTGTTTCTGCCAGGTCCGAGGATCGAGGCCGGCGCGTCCTGGCAAAAGTTGCTGCAAGATGAGCGTTCGAATGCGTTTGGATTCCACTTTGCGTGGCAGCCGGTCCGTCTGCCTCTCAATCTGCGGTCGGAGTATGCCCGATCCTTCCAGGGAAGCGGGTATTGGATCGAAGGAGCATACCGCCTAACCCAGGTTCCATTCTGGCGGAAGGCAATGCGGCACACGGAAATTGTGGCGCGCGCACAGCAATTCTTTATTGGCCAGACCAGTTATAACTACGCTCAACAATATGGCCTGCTCGGTGTCAACACTCGTGAAGGCGACTAGGGACTTAACTACTACTTGCACGATGGACTCAAGGTTGCGGCCAGTTATGGCCGCCAATTCAGCTCGGAGGGAAATTTGAATCTGTGGACGGTGGGGCTTGCTTACCGCTTTGCCTTCCCACTGGGACGGCTGGGGGCGCAATGAGGGCAACCACCACTGCCCCTGACGAGGCGGGCGACTATGAAGTGGTGTGCACCGTGATTTGCAGTGAAGATCACGAGGGCATGCACATGAAATTGGTCGTCCTTCCCAAAGGAAGTTGAGGAATAGCGCATGAATCGAATCGCAATCCTATGCGCAGCGGGGATGCTGGCATGGGCCAACGCGGCTTATGCTCAGGCTGGCGCGGTAAAGACATTTCGCGGCGAGGTTTCAGACAGTCAGTGTGCCCTCAAAGTTCACTCGCTTACTCGCTCGCACGAAGAGATGCTGAAATCAAAGTCCATGGGCGGGACGTCGCGTTCGTGCTCTCAATACTGCATTGACCATCTGGGAGGCGAGCTGGTCCTGTCGTCCGGCACCACCCTATTTCGCCTCGACAATCAGAGTGCTGCGCGAGAGTATGCCGGTCAGAAGGCTAAGGTCGTCGGCACGCTCGATCCTAAGACCAAGACTATTCACATGGTGAGCATTGTCCCCGAAACGCAACCGCCATCTCGGTGAGAGCGCGTTTCCCGTTCACGCAGCAACTTCATCCCACGCCGTTCCCGGTCCGCTGACCGTTCTTCGGTTCTGCCTCGGTCAGCAAATACACGCCCAAGATCGTCATCTCTGGTTCAATCGGGTGGCGATAACGCTGGTTGGGAAAGACGATGTAATAGATTGCGGGATAAAGCAATACCAGCCAAAATAAGAGCCAGGCGCCAGGCTTACGTTGGCGCAGGGAGCGTATCAGTCCCCAGAACATCAGCACAGAGGAGGCCAGGAATAAGGAGTTTTTAACTTGCGCCAGCCACCAGGTTTGGGCCAGACGCGGCGCCCCAGCCCAGTAGTAGACGAATCGCTTGACGCACAGTGTGGCGAAGCGTGCGTAGTCCTGCCTGATGTAATCCAACGCCTGACGCTTGCGCATGGCGATGTAGGCGATCTCGCCCATGGCCGTGTACTGACGCATGGCATACACATCCTGCGTTGGATGGAGAAATTGCATCCAGGTGCCGTCGGCTCCGTTTCCGTTGCCCAAACGAAGCTCGGCGCCAAAATTGTCGCGAATGAAAATCAACTTGTCGAACGTTCGATGGTTGCGGACCAGCCAGGGCGCGATGCAGGCGAAGAAAATAGCCGCGGCTACTACCACGCCCTTAAGCGATGGCTTGTACTTTTTCGCTCGCCGATACCACGCCCATAATCCCGAAGCGGGTAAAAACGCCACCAGCACCGTGCTAGCCAGCGCGGCCAGTCCCCAAAGCAGCCCAAATGCCAGCCATGGTTTCAGGCCGTCACGATCTTCCATGGTGAGCGTCAGCCAGAAAAGGCTCGTCAGCAGAAGCGCGGAGAAACTTGTCTCCCACACCCAGCGCGTGCACCAAAACATCACATAAGGCAACAAGGCCCATGTCCATGCGGAGCCAACGGCAACTTTTTCGGAAAAGATTCGGCGCCCGATCAGAAAAGTCGGAATGCAGGTAAGAGCGGAAAAAATACTGTTGATTGTCAGCAACACGAACGCCGACGCATGGGAGTAAGTGCCGAAGACTCGAAACACCCCGCCGATCAGATAGGGGTAGAGGGGCGACACCCAAGCCGTGGGCCCAGTCTGCGCGCCAAAAGGATTGCTGAAGCCCTGACCCGCAGCGATGGCTGCGCCAATACGGCCCATTTCCCAGCCGAAACTGAAGTTGTTTCCCGTGCTCTTGAACTTGTAGGTGTGAGCAACAATGATCCATCCCACGCGCAGAATGAACGCGATGGCGACCATCCAGAATTGCGATGTGCGGATGCGAGCCCAAGTCCGAACCAGGGTGGCCGCGAAGTTCGAATTCGCAGGCAGGGCAAGTGTGTTTAGCGGCATGGATATTCTATTTGTAGCTGAGGAGAAGAAGAGGAGCAAATCGGATGCGCCAGTGGCCGGTCGCTCGATCGGTACCAATCGAGGCTAGGACCTGTTTGAGGCAGACAGGAAGGTCTTGTAATCGGCTTCTCCGAACAAGACGAACCTGACCAACTGGATTGAGCTCCGCGGAGTCTCACGCTCATATTCGCGCACTGCGCCGAGCATCGTCTCGGCGCACTCGTCCACGGGAAAGGCAGCTACGCCGGTGCCGAGAGCAGGGAAAGCTACGCTCTTTAATTGCAGTTCCTCGGCGCGGCGAAGGCTGTTCCGGGTGGCGTCGGCGATGATGGCGGCGCTCGAAAGCGATCCCGGGCGCTTCGGAACGCGTGCATCTTCTGGACGATGTCCCATCCCCGCGGCGTGGATCACGTATTTGTTGGGCAGGCGGCCCGCGCCCGTGACTGCAGCCTCGCCAAGCTCGATCGGGCCTTTGGCTTGGCCTTCGCGGTCAATCTCGCTCCCTCCGCGACGGAGGATTGCTCCCGCCACGCCAGAACCTTGGATCAATTCAGTGTTCGCGGCATTGACGATAGCGTCTATGTCGGCCTGTTGCGTAATATCGCCTTGGACGATTTCGATTCTCAAATCACGAACCCCCACTCTCGGCCGGTCGTCACCTCTCTCGACAATCTTGTTTGGTTGCTGCGGGGTGACCTGCGACAATCGCAACCCATAGGAGAAACGGTGAAATCAACTGTTCGCGAAGTCTTGGTCGACTCTCACGTCTCAGCCTTTGCCGTCGTCGTACTTCTCCTTTGGTCGCTTGACGCGGGATTCAAGGCTCTCTGGATCCCGCTTTCTGGTGCTGCCACTGTCCTATTTACTGCGGTTGCGGATCTTTGACACTCCTTACTTTTCGCCTAAACTCACTCTCGCTGAGTGTACGGTTTGGGACCGCTCCGCACCTTGAGCGCATACCGCTCGAGACTAACAAAGAGAGGCCATGTTTGAAAGGGCTGCAGCAGAGTGTTGAAGCAGAGTGTCGTGGAGAGCTAACGTTGGCGCCATCGCTCTCGGCTGGCTATTAGCCCAAATTTTGTGCATTTCGCGAACATTTTCACCGCCCCAGTTGCCGGCTGGATCCTGCGACGCGATTATCGCGGATTCACAGAACATACACTCTCCTGCCAGGCTTCTCGCTCCAAGATGCAGTGCCCGAGTTAATTAGGCCTGTTTCCCGACTGCTGGTTTGGTGCATTCTGATGCGCTGGCTCTATTCAAGCCCGTCAAAAAGGAAACAGACGAACCAACACCGGATTCAGAGCAAGGCGCCTAACAAGTGGTGCCGACGATTGACACCCGTCACGGCCGCCCTATGCCGGCTGCTTTTGCGCTGCTGGATTCCGGACTTAAGAACTATAATTAGCGACTGAGGGTATCCAATGGGCTGGCTGCAAAACAAGTTTGAAAAGAATTTCCTGATTAGCACGGTCGATTACGTCTTCAACTGGGCGCGCAAATCGGCCGTCTGGCCGATGACCTTCGGCCTGGCGTGTTGCGCCATTGAGATGATCGCCTCTTCCACGGCGCGTTTTGATATCGCCCGCTTCGGGTCAGAGGTTTTTCGTCCCAGCCCACGGCAGAGCGACCTGATGATCGTTGCCGGCACCGTGACGCTCAAGATGGCGCCTGTGGTCAAGCGCATCTACGACCAGATGCCTGATCCTAAGTGGGTAATCTCAATGGGCGCATGCTCATCGGTAGGCGGGCCGTTCAATACTTACGCGGTGCTACAGGGTGTCGACAAAATTGTCCCCGTGGACGTTTACGTCACCGGTTGCCCGCCGCGTCCGGAAAATCTTTTCTACGCGCTGCTTAAGCTACAAGACAAGATCGACACCATGACCCTGGCCAAGAGACCCACCGAAGTTCGTCTTGATCCAAATATGGTGGAGAACTTTAAGCGTCAGGTAATGATCGCGCAGACCCTGCAGCCAACATGACCGCGCTTAGCAAGCCTGAGCGAAGCGAAGGATCTGAGTCAGCAATCAGCCACCGGTGGTCAGCGGCGAGTCCTTTTTTACTGTGTTCGAACGAGGCCTTAAGGGGCTGAGCGCTGACTGCTGAGTGCTCATCCACAACCATGCCCAACTTCACCAAACTCACCACCCAATCCGAGCTCCCCGCCGAAGGTGAAGCGAAAGAATTTCCCTGCGGCGACAAGGTCATCTGTGTCGCCAACGTCAACGGCACAATCAACGCCATGGACAACGTATGCCTGCATCGCGGCGGGCCCCTGGGGCAGGGAATGATCGAAGGCAACAAGCTCGTCTGCCCATGGCACGGCTGGCAATGGGATCCGAAGACGGGCGAGGCTGCGCACAATCCCAGCGCGAAGGTCGCCGTGTATCCGCTCAAGATTGAAAGTGGTGACGTGCTGGTTGAAATTTAACATCTTTACTGGCCATAGCTCATGAATCCGGTCCCTCACTTTTTCACTGGATGGGTTTTCGCGAACTGCTTCGACCTAGAGCACAGAGACCGCGCCCTGATCACGCTCGCCTGTGTGGCTTCGGATGTCGACGGTCTCGGTGTTACTCCAGAACTGCTTACTCGAAACTCGTCTCATCCCTTGTTGTGATTTTCTCTTTATCAGCACTCTCTTCACAACTTGATGTTCGCGCTGGTCATTGCGGCGCTTGTGTTCGCGCTTGCTGCGCAGAATGGAAAACGGGCTTGCCTGTCCTCCTGAGTTTCCATGTGCATCTGTTTGAGGACGTGCTGGGGTCCCGCGGTCGGGATGGCTGTCAGTGGCCTATTTTCTTCTCTGGCGCCGTTCTCTTCGTCGCTGGAACTTGCGTGGTGAGGACAGTGGGGCCTGAACGCCTGGCCGAATGTCATGATCGCGATAGTGCTCTTGCTGGTCACACTCTGACTGGCATGGCGAAGTGGATTCTCGCCGCTGGAGATGGTCCCGGCAGGAGCCGACAGCTCCCTGGTTACAGCGCTACGGCGGAGCGTTCCGGCGAGGACAGCGGTCTGAAAGGATTCAGCTGCGGAGCTTATCCCAGAAGCTTCAGAAACTTTGAGGGCTGATTCTCGTATCGCGGAAACACCTCATTCAGATTCTTGTTCTCCATGTGGCGGGCGACGGCTTCACCCAGCACTTGGCGAAAGTCCGTGGTTAACGCCAAGTCTCGGCCTTCGTAGAGTTGGGATTGATCAAGCCCGGGCCAGCGTCCGTAAACTCTTCCGCCCTTGACCGGACCGCCCAGAACAAACATTACATTGGCATGGCCGTGGTCGGTGCCGCGGTTGCCGTTTTCGCGGGCGGTGCGGCCGAATTCGGACATTGTAATAATGACCGTGTCTTCGCCCAGGTCACCGAGGTCGGTCCAGAATGCCGCCAGTGATTCCGAGAACTCACGCAGCACATTAGCAATTTGGCCTTCGGTCGAGCCTTCATTGACGTGGTGATCCCATCCGCCGATGTCAGCAAATGCCACTTGCACGCCGAGATTCGCCTTGATGAGTTGAGCGAGCTGGCGCAGGCTGTCGCCGAAGCGTCCTCGCGGATAGTCGGCTCCGGGCGCGGGCTTGTACTTGGCGGGATCGGCGGACTTCAGCATCTTCACGGCGTCGAAAGTTTGTTCGCCGCTGCCGTGCAACATTGCGTCCAGAGAATGGTCGTACATGGCCTCGAATGTATTGGCCACGGGCGATGCTCTCTGGCTCCGGCCTCCGACAGTGAAATCGTTGATGCTGTTCAACGCCACTGCCGGCTCGGCGCCGCTCAAGATCCGCGGCAATGATGGACCTAGAGCGATGGCGCGAAACGCCGACTTCTCTGATGGCTGCGGCAGCGCATGCAAACAACGATTAAGCCAACCATCCTCGGTTGCTTTGACACCCGGCGTGCCGGACTCCATGTAATCTTGGGCGTCGAAGTGCGAGCGGGTTGTGTCGGGAGATCCTGCCGCATGCACAATCGCCAAGTGACGTTGCCGCCATAAAGGATGGAACCGCCCCAACGAAGGATGCAGCCCGAAAAAGCCATCGAGGTCGAGCACGGCTTTATGAGGAATACTAATGTTCGGGCGCAATGCGTAGTATTGCTGCTCGCCGTGTGGGACAACAATATTCAAGCCATCTGCGGCCCCTCGTTGGAAAATTACCACCAGGCGTTTGTTATGGGTGTTCGAACCTACTGCGCCCAAGGCAGCGCGAGTCAGGAAGCTGGGCACAGCCGCCGTGCCCACGACGGCAAGAGCACCATTGCGAAGCAATATCCGGCGTGTAATTCCCATAAAGTTTTCCGCTAGAGACGAAGCTTGCTACGCCGCCTCGGCGCCAAGAAAGACGTAGCAGGCTACGTCTCTACGCTCAACCGCTATCTCCTCTGAAACTCCGGCGAGCCTAGTAGCAAGCCCGCAATCGTACCGATGTCAGCGGGCCGCATGGCATCGTCCACCTTACGCTGACTGACCTTGGGATCTTCCAGCCGAGCCGCAATTGAATCGTGCGTTTGCTTCGACACGTCGCCGGCCAGCAGCGCGTTCTCCAGTGCAGCCAGTGCTTGAGTCGAATCCGTGCCCGGAGGTCCGTTCCGCATCAGTTGGGTCGAATCCAATTTAACCCCTCGAACTTTGCCGCTGGTCAGCGCGACGGCAAAATTCATGCGGCCAAGCAGTGCGCTCGAATTAACCCAAGTCTCCGCCTTCATGGAATAACCCGTTGGAGGCTGCATGCCGTAAAGGGCCATGCCCATGTTGTTTAATTGTCGGGTCAGTTGCCTTGCGTCCGTCACCTCCACGACGGTGGCGCGTACGGCGGAAGCCACAAATTCAAGCGGAGTTTTTACCTTGGCACGGTAGGCGCCGTCAGCCCAAAACTCAGGCGAATGAAAAAGCGTGCTCAGCACTTCGCGGATGTCGCCCTTTTTCTTCAAAAAGGTTTTCGCCATCCGGTCCACTAGAGCGTCAGGCGGATCATCGGCCACAAAACGCTGCGCCAGTTGCAGTGAGAGGAAGTGTGCAGTCTGGGGACTGGTCGCCAACAAGTGCAGCACGTCGCGCCCTTCGCCTTCGCCCTTATCCTTGATTTTGTGGCCGAGGACAAACTTCGATCCCGGCTCGTGCATCCGCAGATCGAACTTGAAGCCGCCGCCCTCCTCTGGCTGGTCAATCGTCCAGCCGGTGAAGACCTTGGCAACTTCGGTGACGTCCCGCTGGCTGTATCCGCCATTCACGCTTAGCGTGTGCAATTCCATTAACTCGCGGCCGTAGTTCTCATTCAGTCCGCGGTTGCGCTTGCCGCGTGCATTTGGATTGCGACCTGGCGGTGGAAAACGACCAGGATACCGGCGGCGGTAGGGTCTCATTGGCCGTGACGGAACGCCGTTCGCGAGCGAGTTCGGCCCCACGCTCATCCAATTGTCCAGATAGAACAGCATTGCCGGACTCTTTGCTGTCGCAACCAACAGGTCCTCGAACTTGCCCAGCACGTGCGGACGTATGACGTCGCGCTCATAGCCCGTCACCAGGAACCGGTCAGCACCTTTGCCGATGAACACATTGAAGTGATTGAACCAGAAGTCAGTCATCACCTCTTCAAGTTGGCGATCACTGTAGATTGCTCGCATCAACTTGGCTTCCGCGAGTTCTTCCCCAACAATAATCTGAGGAGCGCTCATTGCCAGCAAGGTTTCTTTCTGCTTCGGATCCATGCCCTCGAGAAATTCCTGCCCTTTTCCGCCTCGCAGGGACTCGGCCAAGGCACGCTGCTTTTGCTGCGACATCTCGAGCACTTGCTTAAAACGCTGATTCGGAGGAAGGTCGATCAATTGTTGAACCTTCAGGTCTGCGTAGAGACGGTCTTCGCGGTTCCGAGCCTCAGCATCTCGCCCAGGTGTTGGCTTCATTTCCTCGGACACGCCCGCTGCATTGTTAGATTCCGGCGCCGCGACAGCATTGCAGTTATCGGCATTGTTTGCGTTTGCCGTGTTGGCATTGCCTTCGGCCATGGCGGCGCTTCCTGAGCTATCAGCACGACCCATGGTTTTTCCCGTCTTATCAGCCGCAGGGTTCGTATCGGTGGTCGCATCAGTGTGTTCGCCCGCAGCGGGCGGGGAACTGAGGCCACGGTTGGCGGCGTGGGGGGCATTGCCATCTGACGCCGCTCCCGTGCCGCCGTCGTCGGTTCTGCGTTCTTGCTTCTCCTCGAGACGCGCAATCAGGACCTGATAAACTGCGCGCTGCGCGGGATCGGACGGCATCGAACGCTTTCCTTCCATTACGTCCCTGGCTCTCCGCTGGTCAGGGAAATTGTCCAGAATTTCGTGAACATCCATGCGCAATGTGCGGAAGGGTGCGAGGCGCGTCTCCAGCGCTTTGTCATTGATCTTGTCGGGATGCAACTGCAGGTCGATCCACTTGTCTACGCCCATGTTCAACACTGCTTGGACGTCTCCCGGACGGGGACCGAAGGTGAGACGGTTGAGGGCATGCAGCGCACGCTTTCGCTCGTTCTGAGTGGCTTCCGGTGGCTTGTCCTTTTTCCCTGCCAGCAGTTGCGGGGCAGCATAGGCCAGGATCAGGCAAAGCACGGAAACAACAAGCGGCGTGCGGTGCAACCGCATCGGGACCCCCGGACAAACGGCTAGCCAAGACGTCTCCATTATCAACCCCGCAGGCAGAAAAAGTTTCGGTCTGAAAGGGGTTAGTGCAGAAGTTCAAGGCTCGGAGAGGAGCCGTACAAGGCCGAAGCCGGACCCCGGCGACGCCAACTCTATGAGTTACGCGCTAGGAGCTAGAAGCTACAAACAAGCTATGTCAGATAAAGCTTCCCATGTGAAACTCTGTGCTGCAATGTGGCTGCAAGATGATCAATATCGCTGGCCGCGATGTTCACCGTCATGCGGTCTGCCAACAAGGGTGTACGATTGCTGCCTATGGCGTCACGGCGCATCTGAATCAGCAACGCATGCACAACATTGGGATCGTATTTCTGCGGTGCCATGCGCACCAACTCACTGAGCGCAGCGCCGACGGAATAGGGTTGGCGGTAAGGTCTAATGCTGGTCATGGCGTCGAACGTATCGGCGAGCCCCACGATGCGCACCGTCATGGGTAGTTCATCGGCGGCCAAAGCATCTGGATAGCCCGAGCCGTCGCTGCGCTCGTGATGCCAGCGCACGATCTCGGGAATCTTCGGCCACGGAAACTGCACGCTGCTGACGATCTGGTGGCCGACCACCGTATGGTCGGCCATCTCGCGAAACTCCTCGGGATCAAGAGCTGAGGGCTTGCCGAAGAGTCGGCGGTCAACGGCAACTTTTCCAATATCGTGCAAATACCCCGCACTGCGCAAGGCGGCGACTTCGCCTGATTCCATCCCCATGGCTTCGCCGATGGCTGCGGCAAAGCGCCCCACGCGCAGGGAGTGCCCGTGAATGTTGACGTGTTTTACGTCGATGGCCGTGGCGAAAGCCTCCAGGGCGTTATCGTAGAAACCGTGCAGTGACGCCATCAGGCGCAGATTTTCGGAGACGCGCTGAGCAACCGTCTGCGTGAGCGTGTGATTGTGAACGGCCAGTGCGACATAGCTGCACAGCAACTCCATGGCGTCGAGATCCGCATCTTCGTAAATCGCGTCTCCGGTCCGTCGGCCCAGCGCTACGACACCGGCGAGCTTGCCCGTGGCCTTCAGCGGAGCCAGGCACCTGAAAAGCTCGGGCGCCACATTGCCGTTGGAACTTAGGAATACTGAATACGTGGAAGGATTCAGGACGATTGGCCCGCGCGCGGCGCTCAGCGCGTGCACGTGCTTGGGCAGGAGAGGTATGAAGGAGGGCTCGGGCAGCAGGGCGAATCCCTGGGCTGCGGCCGAGGTCAGAGCGGCCGGCTTCTCGCTGAAGAGAAACAGCGCACCTTCGCGCGCGCCTGCCGCTTCGATGATGGCCGAGAGCATGCGCTGCGAAGTTTCACTGAACTCTTGCTCGCCCGCTAACTCGGGCCCGAGTTCAGAGAGCGCTTCTACCGTGCGCAGAAGCCGCCGGAAATTGTTAATCTGTACTGCCACCTTTAGTGGTCAGCGAAAAACCAGAGCAGAATGAGCGTATCACGCAGGAAATGCACGCCGCGAGTGCGGATTGTTGGTTAGTTTGGTGCTGTGACGTTAGCCTGAAAGAGTTTACGAGTTGGATTCTGATCGCCGATTGAGTGCAAGGTAGATCGGACATGGCGCAAGTGCAGAGGGGTGCTTCGGTGCTGGTCGCAGGCGGGCGCGGTTTCATTGGTCGATCCGTATGCGCGCTTCTCGAGCAGGAAGGTTATCGGGTACTTTCTGTGGATCAGGCGAATGATCACGCACCGCATTTTAATTCTGCCCGCTCACAGCGGAATTTGCAGTGCGACATTACCGACTCTGCACAAGTACGGAAGTTATTTGCCACGGAGTCAGTCCACGGAATCATTCACTTGGCTGCCGTGTTGCCAACCGCGGCGCAACGCGACCCGCTCCTGGCAACGCGAGTAAATATTGGCGGCGGCGTCAATCTGCTGGAGATGGCACGGCAGTTTGCCGTGCGCCGTTTCGTATTCGCCAGCTCCCTGAGCATCTATGGAACACACTCGCTGGAAGAGTGTGTTTCGGAGGGGCACCGCGCCTATCCGGAAGATCTCTACGGTGCAGCAAAGCTATACATCGAGCGACTGGGACAGGCCTATCGGCAACAACACGCGCTGGATTTCGTGAGCCTTCGTATCGGGCGAGTGGTCGGTCCCGGCGCGCAATCCAAGTCGTCCGCCTGGAGAAGCGAGATTTTCGAGTATCTCGGAACCCAAGAGCCCAGGGAGGTTATTGTCCCCTTCAGACCTGCAGGGCGACTCTTACTTGTCCATGTGGATGATGTTGCGAAGATGCTGCTTGCTCTACTGCATGCTGGACCAACGAAGCATGCGGTTTACAACGCGTGCTGTGAATCTGTGTGCGTGGCAGATTTGAAGCTCGAGCTAGAGCGGCTGAACCCGAACATCACTCTGAAAGTGGGAACCGGAAGTGCCGTGGGGAATCCACAACTATTGAATGCCACGCGCTTCGAGTACGAATTCGGTTTTCGTCCAGCGCCCATATCCGAGCAATTGCGGCGCGCAGCAGGGAAGTCAAACGCCTCCTAAAAATGTTCCTTTAACTCCGCAAATCCTCCAACGATAAGCAATCGCTGCGGCGGCGGCGCTGTATTCACTTCCTCGTGTTCAAGAATCCAAGTGCTCCCGTGCGGCACAAAGACGGCGTGGAGGCCCGCGGCAAGCGCAGGATTGATATCGGACTTCGGACTATTTCCCACCATCCAAGTAGAGTCGTGCGCAAGTTCGTATTTCTCCATCAAGCACGAGTATGCACCCACATCTTTCTCAGCCACTATTTCGATCGCCGAGAAATATTGCTTCAATCCCGACCGTTCCACCTTCCCGGTTTGCTCAGCGATCGCGCCCTTGGTCATCAGGATGAGATGGTGTCGCGCAGAAAGATACTGCAAAGTCTCAGGCACCTCCGGCAAAATTTCCACGGGATGATCGGCAACGGTGTGCGCAAAGCTGTGGATCTGCGTGTGCAGCTCGGGAGTAACGGGATGGACGCTGAGCCGCTCGAATGTGTCTACCAATGCGTGCGCAAAGCTGTGCAGGCCGTAGCCGTGCTTTACGATGCACTCTCGTTCCACATCATTCAGCACCTCTCGTACCTGCTCAGCAGAAAACTCGTGATGATTCAGAAACGAAATAAAACGAGCGATCGCCCGCTCGAAATAAATATTGTTTTCCCAAAGCGTGTCATCGGCGTCGATCAGTAGCGTTTGGGCAGCATCGGAATTGTTAGGAGTGCCGGACAAGTCGTGCTCCTCTAGGGTATCGCTTGTAGCTCCTAGCTTAGCTACTGGCAAATCGCAGACGTGGCTGCGGCAATTCGCGCTTTAGGAATACAGCAGAAGAGCGGCTATAACCCTGATCTGAAGACCCTAAGGTCTTAGCCAGAAGCTAGAAGCCAGTAGCTAGAAGCGCTCACTCAACCCAATCCACCCGCGCTTCCGGTCCAATGATCCCCGCCTTATGACCCATATCGAGCAGCCGCCGAACCGCCTCACGGCCTTCCGGACCATAGTCGAGGGTGCGCTCGTTTACATACATCCCGACAAATTTGTCGGCGAGCTGAGCATCAAGATCGCGGGCGAACTGCATGGCATAGCTGAGCGCTTCCTCGCGATGATCGAGAGCGTATTGGATACTGTCGCGTAGCGCGGTAGAAACGGACGACATGAGTTCTGTCCCCAAAGCGCGCCGGATTGCGTTGCCCCCCAGCGGCAAAGGCAGGCCCGTGACCTTCTGCCACCACTTCCCAAGGTCCACGATGCGGTGCAGTCCCGACTTGTCATAAGTGAGCTGGCCCTCGTGGATGATGAGCCCAGCCTCATGCTTACCCTCGAGCACCTGCGGAATAATCTGATCGAAGGGAACAACTTCGGTCTCAACCCCTGGGGCAAAAAGATGGAGCGTCAGATATGCTGTAGTCAGCGTCCCTGGCACAGCAATCCGCTTTTTCTTGATCTCGCCCTCCGTGAAAGCACGGCTGGCCACGACCATCGGGCCGTAGCCTTCGCCCACACTTCCCCCGCTCGACAATAGCGCGTAGTTCTCCTGAATGTACGGATAAGCATGAAAAGAAATCGCCGTCACATCGTAGACGCCATCGTGAGCTCTGCGGTTAAGCGTCTCGATGTCGCAAAGCGTGTGGGTAAAACGCAAGCCGGACACGCGGACTTTATTGGTAGCCAGACCGTAGAACATAAATGCGTCGTCCGAGTCTGGACTATGCGCCACCGTGATCTCGCGCGCTTCACTCGACTTATTACCGCGAGAGACTCCCTGCTCTTGTTCGGAAACAACTGTCATATTGTCGGAATCCAATCTGCTCATGCCTGAATTTTCGGACTACGCCGAAGTCGCGTAGCCAGCGCGGCCGCCATCATCACTTTGATCACTTCCGCAAAAACAAACCAGTAAAGCCCCCACCGCAGCGCTTGCGACAGGGAGTGAGTTAGTACCGCCAGCCAGGTTAAGCCTCCGGTGAAAAGCACAACCTCGCCCAGCAACCCCGCAGCCGCAGCCCGGGCAAAGCTCTTCTGCCCGCGTTCCATGATGAACCCGGTCAAGCCTGCCACCAGCGGGTAGGCCAGCAGAAATCCGCCGGTCGCACCCATCAACTGCGCGAGTCCACCGGGACCGATAGGATTGAACACCGGGAGACCGATCGCACCTTCCGCGAGATAAAGAAGCAGCGCCGCGAAACCGCGCTTGCTGCCCAACAACATTCCCACCAGCAGCACGCCAAGGTTTTGCACGGTCAGGGGCACCGGCGTGAAAGGTAGAGGGATAGTAATTCGCGCGCACAGCGTCACGAATAAACTGGCACCGACAACCAAGGCTAGTTGTCGCGCCACTTCGACGCTGCGTCCCTGCGAGGCACCTAACGCCTGAATTGGCGGTTTTGTCATGAAATTTCCTTGAATGGGCGACGCCCTATCATTATTCAGTTGTGCCGGATTGAGGCCCTCGTTCCCCTTCGCTCAACGATCCTTCTTGGGACGCGTGTAAGCCCTTTAAGCGGCGATGCAGCCTCATGTATAGGGCAATCGCAACACACACCACGACCAGGGTACTCACACCCAGGATCAGGAACCACCAGATCATCCGCACAGCCGATTAGGATATCAGATGATGGTTAGCCTTAGAATAAGGACTGGGACACATGTCTGGGAGCACCGCCAGCATTGGCCTCACCTGGCTTGTCGCTCGGCTCTCTTTTGCCGCATCATCTCGACACGCTTGGCCAAAAGTTGCAGGCGCTCTCGTCCATACTTGGTGCGCGTGGCCACCTCTTCCAGATTGTGGAAAGCTTGTGGGTCTCCAAGCTTCTCTCGCAATTCCTTCAGGATGGGTTGCAGTTTAGCGAAGATTAGAAACATTTCGCCGCTAAACGCCGGTTCGAGAAAAAGTTCTTCGTTCAGAACGCCCTTTAGGACGAAGGAAGCGGTCATACCCCAGTAGCCAAGGGCCTGCCGCAGCCAATTGTACTCTTGCGTACCGGCGGCTTGGGAGACTCGCAGGAATTCGTCAGCGCTCTGCGGAAAAAATTCGGCGCCCCACCAATGCCGGGCCTTCCGCATTTCTGTTTCACGGCGCAGATCGTAAAGCTGGAGAATCAGGTGTGCATCAGCTACCGTAGGTTTCTTGGCCATGATTTCCTCCGCGGAATTATAACCGGTCTCAGAACGTTGTTCGGGGTTGCCTTAGAGACGAATGCCATCACCGCGCATCAGTAAATTTCGAGATCGTGACCTGCGACCACTTTTCCCTTGTAAGCCTGTCGCACTTCTTTCAGCAATTGCTCTTCGCTTCCTGCTTTCGACAGCTATGTCTTGTTTTCAAAGGGAGCGTCCAGCACAATGACGCTTGCAGCGAGGAACACTATGCTCAACGCGCTACCCGCACCCATTCTGCTGGACATCGCGATAATCTTCACTGCGCTATCGTGGGGACTTGGGCTTTACCTGGTTGACAAACGGGTGTACATCTTTGCTTCGCTCGCAGTTGGTTGCTTTGTGTGCCTGTTCGGTACAGTGTCGAGAGCCTGGGTGCGCCCCCCTGGGCAGTGGTCGCCGCCCCGGTTCCGTTGGATCTGCTGCTACTCTGGTACGTCTTAAGAAAGCCACGAAAAATGGCAGTGGCTTACGTGTCGATCTGGGCAATCTACATCGTTATCCACATACTTCTCAGTGCATTGCTTCGTTACGACTCCCTGATTCCCGCTTGGAGACTGCATTCATGAGTTGAGTATTTCCTATCCTTGCAACGCTTCTTCCTTCCCCCGTCGGGTCGGTTCCAAGTGAGCTCATGAACCGCGCGACTCCGATTGCGAGAGACTTCCTTTCGATCCTTTCGACGTCCGGCAGTGCCAGCGTGTGATCAGAGTGCAGATGCGTGATCAAACCGATTCTCAGGGCCACAGTGTCCAAGCCCAGCAACACCCTTCTGGCGGGCGGCAGCGGCTCGTCGCACCACCCCGGTACAAAGATACGGCGTGCCGTTCACGATGAGGGCCGTACAAGGTCCGGAGCGCTCCGGACCAGGCAAAGGTGTCCTCACGCCCCCAGGAGAACAATTTGGGCTTTAGGGATTGCTTTGCTCTGTGCTCGTGACGTGCCATGCCACACAACAAAGACCAAAAAGTGCCGCTTGCATTAAGCGCCTTGTTCGCCATTTTGTTGTCGCAGGCGTGTTCCCCCGCTGGAGAACCTATGCCGAAGTCGCCGCGGCCTCTACCGCTGGCGCGGGCCGCTCATAATCGCACTCTTTGTTCGGGCAGGCGATTACGGTGCCGGCCTTCAAGTTCTTCAAAACCAGATATTCCCTGCCGCAACTCGTACACTTTTCCGCAATCGGCTTGTGCGCAGAGGTGAATTTGCACTTGGGATAGTTCCCGCATCCGTAAAATGTATTGCCCTTGCGCGCCCGCTTTTCGACGAGTTCGCCATCCTTGCACTCGGGACACTTCACGCCGATAAAGTTCTGCTTCACGTACTTGCATTCCGGATACCCGCTGCAAGCCGTGAATTCGCCGTAGCGTCCGTGGCGGATCATCATATTGCGACCGCATTTCGGGCATGGCTCATCGAGCGGAATGTCTGGAACTTTCTTACCTTGATCCAGCCGCCGCGTGGTCTTGCAGTCCGGATATCCCGTGCAAGCCATGAATTGTCCGAAGCGCCCGCGCTTCAAAACCATTACGCGGCCGCAGTTCTCGCAATATTCTTCCTGCGTAGTCTCCTGCACGTCGGCCGAATCCAGATCAGGCAGATTGATTGGATTTTCTTTCGTAAACGTGCAAGTGTTCGGATCTTCCTTATCGTAAGTGCTGCACGCATAGAACGATCCGTGCTTGCCCCACTTGATCACCAGCGGCGATCCACAGCGCTCACACTTCTCGTCCGTGGGCTTCTCCATCCGCTTGATGTTCTCCATATGCTTTTCGGCATAGCGAAGATCTTTTTGGAACTTTTTGTAGAAGTCAGCCAGAGTATCGGTCCATTTCTCTTTGCCTTCTTCGATCTGGTCGAGGTCCTCTTCCAACCGTGCCGTGTACAAAACGTCGAAAATGTCGGGGAAGTTTTCGACCAGCAAGTCGGTCACAACCAGTCCAATCTCGGTGGGAGTGAATTTGCCAGCCAGCTTCTGCGCGTACTGCCGCTCCTGAATGGTGGTGAGAATAGCGGCGTACGTGGACGGTCGGCCGATCCCGCGTTCTTCTAATTCTTTGACCAGCGAAGCCTCGTTGTAACGCGGAGGCGGTTCGGTGAAGTGCTGTTCCGGCTTCAGAGCCTTGAGCGTGAGTTTCTGGCCAGCTTCCAGCGGCGGAAGCTTGTGCTTCAGTTCCTCGTCTTCCTCGTCCTTGCCTTCCTTGGATTCTTCATAGACTCTGAGGAAGCCATCGAACTTCAGCACAGACCCGGTCACGCGGAACCAGAAGAAGTCGTTACCATTCTTTGTTCTTGCATCAATATCCACCGTAGTCTGATCGAAAACGGCGGGCATGATTTGCGAAGCCACAAAGCGTTGCCAGATCAGCTTGTAGACCTTGAACTCATCTTCTTTCAAGTACTGCTTGATCTGGTCGGGATGGCGCATCGCAGAAGTCGGACGAATGGCTTCGTGCGCCGCCTGCGCTTCCTTCTTCTCTTTATATGTGTTCGGCGTTTCAGGCAGGTAGGGCTGTCCGTACTCCTTGCCGATATATTCTCGGACTTCCTGAACAGCATCCGGAGACACGCGGGTCGAATCCGTACGCATGTAGGTGATAAGCCCGACTAGGCCTTCTTCGCCCAATTCCACGCCTTCGTAGAGACGCTGAGCAATCATCATCGTGCGCTTGACGCTGAAGCGCAACTTGCGGGCTGAATCCTGCTGCAACTTGCTGGTGGTGAATGGCGGAGCGGCATTGCGGCGACGCTCTTTCTTGTCCGCGGTACGAACCACCCAGTCCGCGTGTTCCAGTGCCGCGCGAATCTTCTCCGCGTCCTCGCCCTTCGTGACTTCAATCTTCTCTTCGCCCTTGCCCAAAAAACGGGCGTCGAACGCCGGAGGCTTAAGGGCGGCGAGGTTGGCGTCAATCGTCCAATATTCTTTCTTTTCGAACGCCTTGATTTCGCGTTCCCGTTCAACAATCAGGCGCAAGGCCACGGTCTGCACTCGGCCCGCGGAGAGCCCACGGCGAACCTTATCCCACAAGAGGGGCGACACCTGGTAGCCCACCAGCCGGTCCAGGATGCGGCGCGTCTGCTGCGCATCCACGAGATGCTGGTCAATGTCCCGCGGATGTTGGAAAGCTTCCTGCACCGCGCGCTTTGTGATTTCGTTGAACGTCACGCGGCGAATGCGCTCAGGTTCTCCGTCTTTCTTCTTCTTCTTCTTCTTCTTCATCTTACTCTTCGTACCGTTGTCGCTCAGCTCCTCCGCCAGGTGTGCGGCGATAGCCTCCCCTTCGCGGTCTGGGTCAGGAGCCAGATAGATGGCGTCGGCCGACAGCGCCAGCTTCTTCAGCCGAATGAGGACTTTCTCTTTGCCGGGAATAACCACGTACTCCGGCTCAAAGTCGTTGTCGGTATCCACCCCAAGAACGCTCTTGGGCAGATCCTTGACGTGCCCCAGCGAGGCCTCGACAGCGAAGCCCTTACCCAGATACTTCTGGATGGTCTTCGCCTTGGCCGGCGACTCGACGATGACTAAACCCTTAGACAATTTTCCTCATTTATAACGGTACTCGAATTTGACCCTAGCACGAAGTTGGCCGCGGCAACAAGTTACCGGGCGAAAGCTTCTGGCTGCTAGCTCCTAGCATCCAGCTAAAATCGGACTCTGCAGACGTTGGACGAGAGAGGCTAGCATTCGTTGCACTTCGAGCACCTTCCCCTCCAAATCGTTGAACTCATCGGCAGTAAGAAACTGTAAATCTTTGACGAGCAGCAGTGTTTGTTTGTATACAAACAATGTCAGTTCATGAGCCTTGGTCCATCCTCACAGATCTTTGAAGCCTTCCTTCGGTCACCGCCTGGTTTGAGCTAGAAGCCAGTAGTTAGAAGCTAGTCGCTGCTTCTCAAAGGCTTTTTACAAAATTTTTCCCCGGCATCTGCCTCACTTTCCCCGGCAACTCCAATTCAAAGAGCGCCGCAAAAATTTCCGAAGGCGACACTTCCGTCTCCAGTTGCTCCACGACATTTCATCGATGTGCGTAGCTTGGTCGGCCTTGAGCAGGCCCAGGATCCGCTTTTCTCGTGGGGTGGAAGCCTCGGCTGGAAATAGAGATGCCGAAGATGGGCGGCCGGATTCATCTCCTGTGGGCCGGGCCGGCACAAGTCGTACTACCGCAGGGAGATCCTCCCACACGTCCTCCCACCCACGAATTCTTGTTTGTCACATTGCCAGGGACAGAAACACCTCACGACGTTGCTCAAGAGAGCATCGTGCAGTGATACGCGTGCCGAAATATTCCGCAGCCTACCAGTTTCCGCGACCGGGGTCGGACCGAGGCCGGGCGTAAGCGCAATGGCAAGCCACTCCAACAAATGAGTGGCGCTTGGAGATGTAGCAAGTGAGATAGGCACAGGTGACTCCACAACGAGCCCGCCGTCTTCGGCAGACTCTTAATTCTTTGTTCACCGCTTCCGGCTGGCACTTCAGCGGGACGGTTCTTGGCAACGCGCGGACTGTACTCAGTTCGCGAAAGCCCTGTCAAGCGGAAGATGTCACAATGGTTTGCTAGAATCGGTGCAAGACATGAGCCCATTGCGCATCTCTGCAATTTCTTACCTCAACACCGCCCCCTTGATGTGGGACTTCGAGCATGGCCAGACGGGTAGCCAATTCGACATTGCCTACACGCTACCGTCAGGCTGCGCTCAGGCTCTGGAGCAGGGAAGTGCCGATATCGGAATTATTCCCGCTGCCGCCTACGCCACCATTCCCGGTCTGCAGGTGTTGCCGGGCGTTGCCATCGCATCACGCCGCCCAGTTCGATCCATCTTGCTGGTAAGCAAAGTGCCAATCGAGAATGCCCGTACGGTCGCTTTGGATACATCTTCTATAACCTCAGTAGCTCTGGCAAAAGTGTTGTTCGAGAAGTGGCTTGGCGGCGGAAGAACGTTCACCGCCATGGCGCCGAACGTGGAGAAAATGCTCGCAGTCCACGATGCGGCGCTTGTGATTGGAGACCCTGCGCTACAAGTGGATCGCACGCGTTACCTGACCATCGATCTCGCCGAAGAATGGATTCGCTATACCGGCAAGCCTTTTGTGTTTGCTTTCTGGGCGATTCGCGAAGCGGCACTGCGGGAGGCTGAGTCGTCGCTGGATCTGGCAGCGATCTTCCAGCAATCCCGCGACCACGGACTTCGTCCCGAAAGCCTCGATTACATAGCCCATGACTGGTCGCCACGCTTGAGAATTAGCGAACCTGACGTGCGCCGCTACCTCACCGAAAATATTCACTACCAACTTGATGCGGGATGCCTTGAGGGCCTGCAGTCGTTTTACGCTTACGCCGCCGAAATTGGAGCGCTGCCCGCGGCACCGCCGGAAATTGTCTTTGCTGTCGCCAAGGCCGCAATTACTTAGCATGTTTTACGGGCTGACCTGTAAACTCCATTCCAGCCTGAATGGTGTCGCATCTACAACCTCTTCTTGTAGTTTCTATCTGGCGGCGACTGCGCCGACTGGGGGGAGTCGGCCTTGTCTTGCTGGGAGTCGCCGACAACTCCGTGATTCCGCTGACTGGCAGCATGGACGTCCTCACCATATATTTGGCTGCGCGCCATCGCCAGACCTGGCCGTACTACGCGCTGATGGCGACGCTGGGCGCCGTGATTGGCGGCTACATCACTTATGCTTTGGCCCGAAAAGGTGGTAAGCAGGCGATGGAGCGCAAGCTCTCGAAACGGAGAGCGGCGAAGGTTTACGCAACTTTTGAACGATGGGGCTTCTGGGCCGTCGCGGTTCCTGCTTTGCTGCCGCCGCCATTTCCTTTTGTTCCGTTCCTGATCGCCGCAGGCGCTTTGCAGTACTCGCGGGAAAAATTCCTCGGCGCTTTGACGCTGGGCCGCTTGGTTCGCTACTCGATCGTTGCGGGCCTGGGAGCGCTTTATGGAACTCACATCGTTCGCTTTTTCTTGCGCTACTACAAACCGGCTCTGACCATTCTGATTGGCCTTGCAGTTCTGGGAGGTGTGCTGACGTTGATCCAGTACTTTCGCTGGAAAAAGTCCTCTAGTGTCCCGGTCCGCCCCTAGACACATTGCTTGCAACGTCTTCGTCCGCCGGCGGGCAGGAGGTAGCAAGCGTCTCTACAGTTCTGAATCGTTCCCCGAATTTGGCGCAGCGCGCTCTGCTCCGTTAGAATAATCGTGTAACTGGCCATGTCTCTCACCAGGCAACTAGCTTTGGAAATGTTCCAGTCCGATGACCTGATCGGCATCGGGATGGAAGCAGACTCCGTGCGCCGCAAACTTCATCCCGAGGGCGTGGTCACCTACATCATTGACCGCAACATTAATTACACCAACTACTGTACCGAGTACTGCACTTTCTGCGCCTTTTATCGTCCGCTGAAGGGGCCTGCGGCGAAAGAAGGTTACATTCTTGAGTTCGATACCATCTATGACAAGATCCGCGAGACCGTCGAACTGGGCGGCACTGGAGTGCTGATGCAGGGCGGGCTGCATCCTGATCTCAAGATCGATTGGCACGAGAAAATGCTGCGCGGAATTAAGGAACGCTTTCCCAAGATCCATCTGCATTGCTACTCGGCGTCGGAAATTATCGCCATTGCGGAGTACAGCAATCTCAGCATTCGTGACACCATTCTGCGGCTGCGTGATGCGGGTCTCGATTCCATTCCTGGCGGCGGGGCTGAAATTTTGGACGACGAAGTCCGCTACAAAATCGCGCGGCTCAAATGCCTTACAGAAGACTGGCTCAACGTGCATCGCACCGCGCATCAAATCGGCATGCGCACCACCGCGACCATGATGTTTGGCGTGGGAGAGAATTATGAGCACCGCGTCAACCACTTCCAGCGCCTCTACGAACTGCAACAGGAAACGGGCGGGTTCACGGCGTTCATCCCGTGGAGCTTTCAGCCGCAAAACACTGCCTTGGGCGGACGGCACTGGGACGAAGCCACGGCGGTCGATTACTTGAAGGTCCTCGCCATCTCTCGACTTTATCTTTCGAACTTCCTCAACGTGCAATCGAGCTGGGTCACGCAAGGACTCAAAGTCTGCCAGATGGGTCTGCGTTTTGGCGGGAACGATGTGGGTTCGGTGATGCTCGAAGAAAACGTGGTTCGCGCCGCCGGGGTGACTAACTGCACGACCGAGGAAGAGTTGCGAAGGATTATCCGCGACGCTGGGTTTCGCCCGGCACAGCGGGATACGCTTTATCGGCAGTACTTCCTTAACTAGGCGTTCAACTTTCCGGAAGTGCCTCGCGGCTAAAGCCCATAGTTATACTCGGTACTTATCGCAGCGCCGAAGGCGCTGCGCCACCCAAAATCAGATCTTGTTTCAGATCTTGTTACCGAGGATCCGGTTGCCATCTGCGTGTTTGCCAAAATGTCCATAAAAGATTGGAAGCAAAAGACTTACTAGCAAAATATTCTACTGGAAGGCCTTAACTGGCCTCGCGTCGGTAAACCGGCCTCAATGAAAGGTCGCGATCCCAAAATATTGGATTCATGGGATTTATCTCATTGCTATTCAAATGTCAACGATCGGATGCGTTCAGATATTTTGCATGGCCAGTTTGGGAAATCCAAATCAAGGGAATTCGGCCGGACTGGTCGGTTCGAGAGCGCTCGGCGATGCGCGCGAGTACTTGGCTATGCGCGCGAGACCCCTCCCCCTAAAAACGGCCACGCACGGGATGACGCCGAACGCGGTTCAAGGTTTTCTCAGCCAGGTAATACTTGCCCACCGGAAATAAGCCCGGCCCGGCGAATATTAGAAGGCGACTCTCACCGGTCTGTGTCTCCGCTTACCGCCCTGTGCGCTCGCGCAGTTTGCTGATGTGTGCGGTGTGGTGAATGCCGCGCCATGCGTACAGCTGTATGCCGTCATCAAATCGCAACTCACCCCGTTGAGGATGGCGGAAGGTGCGCGCAAAGCCACTTTCAGTTAGCGACTCAAGAAGAATGACCCACCGAGCATGTAATGCGGTGAGAAGATCGACCGACAAATTGACTGGAGCCTCGCGTCCGTCAGCAGTTTCGGACCACAAGTCCTCTTCATATGTCTTGATTGCAGACCTGTCCTCGGTCAAAGCGAGTTTGAAGCGCGTGAAGCCGTTTAGCTGGGCATCGGCCAGGTGATGCACAACTTGCCTCAGCGTCCACCCCTCTTTTCCGATAACGCGTATCAAGCTGCTCCTCAGACAAGCCGCGTAGGGCGGTGCGCAGTTTGGCCGGCGCTTCAGCCATCTGCTCCATCCACATCTTCCGCTTCTCAGGGTGACGTCGGGATCAATTCGAAACTCTCCTACGGGATATCGGATGTCATCGATTGCAGCTGCCGTGACCATCGTTCTCCTCCTATGTTGAGTGTGTGATCCTAGGCGAACATGCCAGGATCGTCGAGACAAAGTCTAGGAGAAAAAGTGATCTGAGAACATCCGATTCATGCGTGCAAACGAAATCATGACAGTCGGTTTTCGAAGAGAAGGCGCGTCCGACCGCGGCTAAGCTATGATGAAGAAATTTAGCACGATGGTTAAGATTGAGCCTGGCGGAGCAGCGAACGTCTCCAAGTCCGCCGGGCATTCTGACAGGTTGAGGTCGTCTTTAATGTGCAGGAATATCAAGACTCTTTTCAATTTCGATCCGCCAGTCACCGACGAAGAGGTTCGAGCGGCTTCGCTACAGTTTGTGAGAAAAATCAGCGGGTTTAACAAGCCGTCGAAGGCGAACGAAGCCTCGTTTCTGGCTGCCGTCGATGAGGTGGCCGGCATCTCGAGTCGTCTTCTCCGTTCGCTCGAAACCAACGCGCCGCCTAAGAATCGGGAAGAAGAGGCAGCCAAGGCGAAAGCTCGCGCCGCCGAGAGATTCGGGGCTTGAGTACCACCGATACACAGACCTTTCGTGGGAATAATCCGCGTCTCGAAAAGGCGCGACGTGGGCACCCAAGGTTTTTGGCAAACATTGGGGTGAAGAGGGCTACGCTCAGGATGATGCCGATTGCTGTGGAGGCGGTCAGAAATCAAGCCCAACGATACTGCCGTCGCCGGAAATGCAGCGAAGAGCGAGAGAGCAGACAAAACCAGACACAAAAATGGTTTAGCAGTGTGCTTCATGAGGAGTCCTCAAGGTCATTCGTCATAATGCAGAATCCTACACAAGCGTGTCGGCGCGAAAACGTAGCCGGACATGTCTAAGTGATTGGCGTAGTTTTCTGTGGAAGCTCGGCTGACGCCTCTCAAGCCGAAAGTTTTACACGCACTCGCAACTAGATACTCGTGTCCGTGTTCATCCCAATGAAAATCTGTCCGCGCGCTGTGAAAGAAGAAAAGACGCTAACCCTCTGAAAACACGGCATTGCTAGCCGCGTGCGCAGATCCCGAGTAGCTTGGCAAGAGAATTGCTCCCATCTCAGCGGCAAGACGAAAGTTCGCTGTCCGATG
>Ga0207684_10000336_pt1 | contig 65671 bp, 68 predicted proteins | sample KBSK5501metaG_FD_184342 | JGI IMG/M metagenome (GOLD analysis project Ga0207684, IMG submission 184342) | Corn, switchgrass and miscanthus rhizosphere microbial communities from Kellogg Biological Station, Michigan, USA - KBS K5-50-1 metaG... | ecosystem: Host-associated > Plants > Roots >...
GCTTCGCCAGATAGACGAAGTTGTTGACGGTCTGCGGCGAGTTCTTCGCATCCAGATGGATGACGATGTCGCCCTTCGCCGTCTTGATCGTCGCCGTATAGTCTTTGGTCAGATCAAGCGTCATCGATGGCTTGTCGCAAACATGCGTAGCGAGATTACACGTCGGTCCCTCTATCGATGTGCTTGTGGCCGCACATCCAGAGAACAGAACGACGAAGGATGTGACCAGCATAATGGTCGCTAGCCCTGCAATCAGCGATCGCAGCTTTGTGGTTCTCTCCGCGCGGTGGTACTGGATGACTGCCTTGGCCATACTCTCTCCACATGTGATCTGCTTCGCAAAACTGGGCTTCAAGACGCATCGGGATGTGTGACAGCGCCAGTATGCCAGAACCTGCGCCTGTGGGCAATCATAGCTCTGACGGCGGATATGCGCTGGTCAGTCACGCGCCCATCCGTTGCGCCGATGTGACGCGAGCAGTATACTTTCCGGAAGGAAGCGTGATCGCGCGCCGTGAGGGATCCTGCGCTTACGCGGATCAACCCATCTGCGCGCATGTGTCGTGCGGCGCCTCAGAAAGCCCGCCAATGTCCCCCGAAGAAGAGCCAGCCGGAACCGCAATGGAATTCACCTCCGACGACTTCAAGGCGGTCATGGGCAGGTTCGCCACTGGCGTCACCGTCGTCACGACGCGACTCGACTCCCAGCGCGCTGGCGTCACCGTCAACGCCTTCTGCTCCGTCTCGCTCGATCCCCCGCTCGTGCTCGTCTGCATCGAGCGCACGGCGCATATCCATGACCTGCTCATCGAAGCGGGCATCTTCGCCGTCAACCTGCTCGCCGAGGGACAGGACGAGATCGCGCGTTGCTTCGCCACCTCGTCCGACCGTCGCAACCTCGAGTTCTGTGGTTGCCAGACGAAGAGCGTCCAGACCGGCGCGCCGGTCCTGCGCGACGCGCTCGGCTACCTGGATTGCGTGGTCACCGACATCTTCCCTGGCGGCGACCACTCGATCATCGTCGGGCAGGTCGAGGCGCTCGGCGCGATCGATCGCGCGCCGCTGGTCTACTACCGCAGCCAGTACGCGAAGCTCCTCCCACCTGGTGGGCGCGGCGCATGACGGAGAACCTGAAACTGGACCTCATCACGGTCCCTGCGCCACTGCCGCCCCATGAGCGCGCGGAAGAGCGGGCGCGTCAGCTCGCCGCGTTGCACGAGGAGTTGGCGGCATGCCGGAGATGCCAATTAGCGGGCTACCTCCAGCAGGCGAATCCCGTGGCAGGATTCCGTGGCCGCATCGGCAATCGTGTCCTGCTTGTCGGGCAGGCGCCGGGACGCCTCTCCGCGCTGAAGAACGAGCCATTCAGTGGGCCAGGCGGTCGCATCCTGGAGGTGTGGCTGGAGCGAGCGGGATTCGCGCCGGGGTCGCTGCGCCGTGAGGTCTATCTTTCCGCGCTGACGCGCTGCGATCCGGGACACAACCCACGTGGCAGTGGCGACCGCAAGCCTTCGCCGCCGGAACTGGCGCTCTGCCGCCCATTTCTCATCCGCGAGCTTGAACTGGTGCGCCCGCATGCTATTCTACTGGTCGGTGGGATGGCGATTGCGACGTTCCTTGGCCCTGTGCGGCTGGAAGAGGTCGTCGGCGAGGTATTCGAGCGCAACGGCGCGCATCTGCTGCCGCTGCCGCACCCGTCGGGCGTAAGCCGCTGGCTGAACGATCCTGAGCATCAGGCGCTGCTGGCGCGCGGACTCGACCGGTTGGGGACGTGGCGGCGGGAATGGCTTGCGGAAGACGCTGGCGCGCAGACGGTAGCGCGAGGCAATACAGCATCGAGTGGAGGAACACATGGCGGAGACTGAGCGGCAGACCGAGCGCCAGCGCGCGCTCATCGTGATGGCGCATCCCGATGACGGCGAGTTTTCGTGTGGCGGGACGGTGGCGCGCTGGACCAGCGAGGGCGTCGACGTGTACTACTGCCTGGTGACGGACGGGCAGGCTGGCGACCAGGGGGACCTGGAGATCACCAGCGAGCAACTTGCGGCGAAGCGGCGCATCGAGGCGCAGGCCGCCGCCGACGCGCTGGGCGTCCAGCATCCGGTCATCTTCCTCGGCTACCCGGACTCGCGGTTGGAGCATACGCTGCAACTACGCTCGGACATCGCGCGTGTCATCCGCCGGACGAAGCCCGATATCGTGATCTGCCAGGACCCGACGCGCTACTGGAGCGGGCAGGAGTACATCAACCATCCCGACCATCGCATCGCCGGGGAGGCGACCTTCGCCGCGATTATGCCCGTCGCGGGGACGCGACTGGCCTTCCCGGAACTGGCCGCCGAGGGGCTGGAGCCGCACGAGGTCAAAGAAGTGTACATCTCGGGGACGAGCGCGCCTGATCGCTGGGTGGACATCACCGGCTCACTCGAGCAGAAGATTGCGGCGTTGCGCGCGCACAAGAGTCAGATGCGCGCCTGGGATCCAGCGGAGAACATCGAAAAGTGGGCGCGCGCAACGGCAGGTGAGGCGCGCAAGTATGGTCACACGATGGAGATGGCCGAGGCGTTCAAGTACATCAAGCGCCGCGACTGATAACCCCATAACCCAGCCTTAACATGCGCGTGATACATATGCTACTGAGGGAGATCGCCACAAAAACATTCCAGGGGCGTGCGGCTACAGGGCCAGTCCTCTCTATCCTTCTCCCTCGCCACACGCTCCGGCCATGAGGAGCTTCACCTTGTCGCTCTCGCTCGACACCGCGACTCTCGTTGCCATCAGCGTTGGCGCCGTCCAGACCCTCGTCCTCGTCATCGCCGGGCTTGTCGCCTGGTTCCAGCTGCGCGAGACCGCCAAGACGCGCTACCTCGAAGCTATCGTGCGCGTCTTCGAGGAGTTCGGCAGCGAAGAGGCCTATCACTACGCCGATCTCGTCCTCGGCCTGCCCACACGCGTCGAAGAGTATACCCCCGCCGAGGTCGAACTGGCGACATGGGTGGTGCGCGCTTACGAGAAGATCGGCTTCCTCGTCGAGTCCGGCATGATCCCGGAGGAGTACATCATCCCCCTCTACTCGCGGCGCATCGTCTGGACCTGGACCGCTGTGCAGCCCTACGTCACGTGGCAGATCGCGCTCAAGCAGAGCGGTGGACTCTACCGGCTCGCGGGCGACGCGCACAACTTCAAGCGGCTGCACAATCGCGCCATCGCCTACCGCAAGGCGCACAAGTCGCGCGAGCAGGTCGATCCGCCGATCCCCGCCGCGTATCGCCAGTTGCTACTGAATGCGATCCAGCGCGGCGAGCGCATCTACCCGGCAATTTAGGCGGCTCGGCAGGGGCTGACGCGGGTTCAGAACAGGAACGGGACGAAGCGGGTGGTCTGGGCCATGTACTCGCGGTAGGGCTGGCCAAGCGTTCGCAGGAGCGCCTGCTCCTCGACGTGGACGCGGTAAGCCAGCCCGGCGAGCGCGCAACTCAGCAGCGCGACGAGCGCGGCCCAGTTGGTCAGCGTCAGTCCGAAACCGAGCAGGGTCAGCAGCGCGCCACTGTAGGTTGGGTGGCGGATCAGCCGGTAGGGTCCGCGGCGCACAACCTGCTGATCCGCACGCACTGCCACCACCGGCAGGAAGTAGCGCCCAAGCGTCCGCACCGCCCAGGCCCGCAGCGCCACTCCCGCCAGCATCAACGCGATCCCCACCCAGAAGATCGCCTCGCGGCTCCAGGAAATCGCCGCGCCGGGCAGCAGGAGCGCGCAGGCCAGCGCCGCCAGGACACCCAGCTCGATCATCCCCACCGTCACGTAGAGCGAGCCACGGTCCGCCACCCTGGCCCCGCTGTTGCGCCCGCGCCAGCGCAGCCCACGCGCCGCCTCCGGCGCCACCCAGATCACGAGGGCGATCGCCAGCGCGAGCGCGTGGGGCAATGAGGCGAACGGCGGTGGGAGCATGGCGGCGCCTCCAGCGTCGGCTCTCGCTGGCAGAGCGACAACATTCTGAGAACCGAGACTCGTCACCAGCCGTTGCGGTGAACTAAAGTCTCGGTTGGTCGGCGCGCGATCCGCCTGGCCGAGCCGCGCGCGGCGTTCGGGTCCGAGGGCATGGGATAACCGAGGCCGATCACGCCGATGGGCTTGAACTCCTCCGGGACACTGAAACGGTCGAGCAACTCACGCTCGCCAGCGAAGATGCCGAAGAACCAGGCGCCCAGCCCTTCGTCCACTGCAGCAAGCAGGATCAGCATCGACGCCATGCCCGCGTCAATATCCCAATACGGGGCGGGCCAGCGCTCCGCCTGATCCAACCCATAACCCGCCTTGTCTGGCGCCGAATAGCGCGTGAGATAGGCTGTGCGGTTTGCCAGCGGAAGGATAAGCGCCGGTGGAAAGACCGACTGTTCCTCAGGTGTGGGCGAGTCGTCGGGGTCAGCGGTAATGGCCCAGAAATCGGCGACGGCGGCGGGATCGTCGAGCACGAGGAACTCGTTGCCCTGTGTGAAGCCAGCGGATGGCGCATGGAGCACGCTGGCGAGCACGCGGTCGAGGACCCCGCGCGGAACCGGCCGCTGCTCGTAGGCGCGCACCGACTTGCGCCGCTTCAGCAGCGCCTGAAAGTTCATCAGTGGCCCCTCTGGTCTCTCTCCCTGCCGCGTGTCGCTCTCCGGATATTCCGGCAGGCTCTGGCCGTGTCTCCCACAAACCCTAGGCGCTTTCGACGGCGTCAGGAGCAAGCGGCAGGATGAAGTGGATGGTCGTGCCCTCGCCGGGAACGCCTGCGCTCTCCGCCCAGATCTCGCCGCCCATCGCATGGACGTACGCCTGGCAAATCGCCAGACCCAGCCCCGTTCCCACCACGGTCGAGGCGACATCCCGCTCCAGCCGCACGAAGCGCTCGAAGACCAGCCCGATCTGCTCTGGCGGAATGCCCAGCCCATGATCGCGCACGCTGACCTGCGCCATTGGCCCACGCGATTTGCTCGCGTCGTTGCGCCGCGCCACGGCGGACGACGCGATCCCCGCATCGATCTCGATGGGGCTACCGGCGGGCGAGTACTTGACGGCGTTCGAGAGGAGATTAAGCATGACTTGGCGCGTCTTGCCCTCGTCGGCGTAGATACGCAAATCATCAGGCATGCGCAGATGCAGCTCCCGTGGCTGCTCGCCGGCCTCACGCGGGCTGAGCAGCGTGGTGGCGTCAACGATCAGCGCGCGCAGGGCGAAGACGCCCGGTGTGACGGAAGCGGCGTCCGCCTCGATGTTGCGCACGTTGAGCACCGAGCGCACGAGGTTGGCCAACTGGTCAGCGGCCTCGGCCCCACGGGTAAGCATGTGCTGTTGCCGCTCATAGTCCGACCGCGCGCCCAACTCGCGCGCCAGGGCGAGATAGCCCTGCAACGCCATGATCGGCGTGCGCAACTCGTGATTGACGCTGGAGATGAACTGATTCTTGAGCCGGTCCAGCTCTTTCTCACGCTCGTAAGCGACACGCACGTCACCCAATTCTCGCTGCGTGCGCGCGAAGCCGCGATTGGCGGCGAACATCAGCAGCCCCAGCCCGGCAAGCAGCCCTACCGGGATCGTGAACAGGCTCAGGCCATCGTTGGCTTCCATCGCGCGCTGGAGCAGCGGGCCATGGGGAGTATAGAAGATCACACAGACCGTCAGCGCGACACAGCCAATCGTGGTCAGCGCGACCTGTAATGGCGTCCCGAAGAGCGCCGCGATGACGATGAGCAGGGCAAGCAGGCTGAACACAGGAATCGCGCCGAGTTCGATGAAACCCTGTATCGGGCCATCTGTGAGGATGAGGAAGACGATGACGGCAGCCAGCCCGATGAAGAGGCCGGCGAAGGCGAGATTGACGCGCCGCCTCCACAGCGCCCACGCGCCCACTGCGAGCGGAATCTCGGCAGTGAGTACTTGCAGTGTGCTCTGATAACTGCGCGATTGCAGGTCGGTGATGATGGCGGAAGGAATGGCCAGCGTCGCCAGGATCAGGATGCCGGGCAACATTACACGCAGTAGCTGGTAGCGACGTTCCCGATCGTACCGGCGCACAATCTCGACCGTGCGTGCGGGTGGATGCGTCGCGGCTCTCGGCGTCGGCGCGAGCGCAGGAAGCCGTACCGTCGTGCGCTGACTCAGCTGCTGGCGCTCGGCGAGCCTGGGAGCGACGGTGGAGGAAGGCTCGCTCATAGATTCTCTCCTTCCCCCAACCGCCGGAACCGCTCTGCGCGTTGCCGTGGGGAGAGCGCGAGGACCTGCTGGATCGCGCGCACGAGCTGGTCGGGATTGAGTGGCTTTTCGAGATAGACATCCGCGCCGCTGAGCAGACCCCCCAACCGATCGCGGTCCTGCACCAGCGCGGAGAGGATGATCAGGGGCATCTCCGCTGTGCGGGGATCGCCTCGCAAGGCGCGCACTACCTGATAGCCGTCGACTTTGGGCATGCGAACGTCGATCACGGCGATGTCGGGCGGGTTGCTGAAGCAGAGTTCTAACCCCTGCGCGCCATCAATTGCAGAGATAACCTCGTACTCGCCAAACAGCCGTAGCGATTCCACGATGACCTCGTTCAACAGGGGGTCATCGTCAATGACGAGGATGCGGTATGGCCTTCCCGGCCCAGGATCGCGCGCGCCCATGACATGCTCCCCACCTATTGGCGTAAAGAATCGTCCGACGCGCTTTTGTAGCCCGCTGTCAGGCTCACGCGCCCAGCCTGTTTCCTTCCAGACCTCTATGGTGACTCGTTTGGCGTCGGCTGTCAACCCGGCAGACGATGACCGGCCATCCGCGACTTAGGCGACCTGGCCGCTATCTGGCTGGATCAGCGCAACGACGAAGAGATTATTGTACACAGGTCGAAAGACGGTGAGGCGCAGCGTGAGATAGTCGTTTTTCGAACTCGGTTGGGGCCGTGGCCATGACGGGGAAGGCGATACAGTAGCCCATGGCGTAGACAATCGCGCCCACCTGCTTGCTGGAACCATCCACAAAGAGCACGTGGACGCCCTAACCCACGTGGCAGGACGTCCAGGCGGCGTCAACAGGCGCGCTCAGCGTATCCCGTGGCGGTCCGGGCCATCTACCGCGTCCACGACGTTATCGACGACGTTCAGGCCGCTATCGATCGCCGTCTTAGCCACATCGTCCAGGCTCTCGGCGACCGTAACCATGCCCTTGATGCCCTCGGTGAGGGCCACCGTCAACGCGACGGCGTAGGAGACCGCGACGGCGAAGGCGAGCGCCGCGACATGGGCAAAGATGGTGGGCGGCCAGACGCCGCCGCTGCTGCCGTCAAGAAAATACGCCGCGATCTCGATTGCCAGAGCGGCAAGCAGGAAACCGATCAGCCCACCCTGGAAGATGCGCCAGATCGCATGGCGCATGCCGCCAAAAAACTTCTTCCGCAGATCGCCGAAGGTTGGAATACTCATCTCGCCGACTTCCTCCAAAAGCAACGGGCGCGTCACGCCCATGAAGGGAGACATCGCGTCCTCTACTATACCTTATACGCAGGCTGGCGCCCACAGTTGGGGATTATGCAAGGGAACTCATCGGCGCGGCGGCGCGTCATAGCCGTAGCTCAGCGCTCAGCTCCTTTTCCGTAGACCACCCACATCAGGAGGGCCTCGCCATGTCCGCGTTCCTTAGCTCACGTCTCGCGATTGGCCTGCTTGCGTTGTTCTCGCTGCTCACGACCGTCGCGCTCACGCTCGGCGGTCTCAGCCTGACACGCGCCGGCATCGTCTCCGTCCTGCCCGTCACCAGCCAGCAATCGGGCATCGCCGTCTGCGGTCACGGCAAGGCGACCGCCAAGCCTGATCAGGCGCGCCTTTCGCTAGGCGTCTTCGCCAACGCCGCCAGCGCGCAGGACGCTCGCAACCAGGCGGCGCAGGTCATGACGAATGTGCTTGCCGCGCTCAAGAGCACGGGCGTCAACGATCAGGACATCCAGACCCAGTACATCGCCATCCAGCCGCAATACGCCTATGACGGCGGCGCTCAGCGTATCACCGGCTACAGCGCGAGCAACACTGTCAGCGCGACGATACACGCCGTCGAGAACACCAGCAAGGTGATCGACACCGTCACCGAGCGCGGCGGCAACAACGTTCTCATCAGCGGCGTCCAGTTCTCGAATGGCGCGCCCGAACAGGCGAGTATCGAGGCTCAGAAGAACGCCGTCGCCGACGCGAAGCGGCAGGCGGAGCAGGTCGCCGCCAGCGCGGGCGCGAGCATCGGTCAGGCGATCTCGATTCAGGTGGGCGGTTGTGGCGGTAGCCAGCCCCAGCCCGTCTACTACGCCACCGACAAGGCAAACGCGACGGGAGCCAGCACACCTATCCAGCCGGGACAGGTCAACGTGACCGTCGATGTCGCGGTGGTCTACGCCCTGCGGTAAAGGCGCGGCTTACGCAGTGAGGGCGGCGAAGACATCCTTCCCGTGGGTCTGGATCGCCTTCACCAGCCCGCCCTCCGCGGTAAGCGCCTGGATCATTGGCGTTGGCGTCTGCGCCTGGAACTCGCGGCCCGATTCTACATGGCGGACGACGCCGCTGGCCAGATCGACCTCCAGTTCCGCGCCCTCGCTCGCCAGCGCGTAGAACGCCTCGTCGCGGATGACCAGGTAAGGTAGCGCCTCGTTGACGAGGTTGCGCTTGTGAATGAAGGCGAAGCTCTTCGCGATCACGGCCTGTATCCCGATGCCTTGTAGCGCCCAGACCGCCATCTCGCGTGAACTGCCGCTGCCCCAGCCCTCGCCGGCGACGACGATGGTCGCGCCATCTTTCGCGCGCTGGCGAAACTCCGGGCGCACGTAGTAGAAGGCTTTCTCGCCGAGCGCGGTGAGGTCGGTCAGGTGGCAGAACTCGCCGGGGATGATCGCGTCGGTGTCCACCGAATCACCGAAGCGCTGCACCTGCGCGCGAACCACACCCCCAGTGGCCCCCTGTCGCTCGGCCCCTGTGCGTGGCGTGGCCAGCGCGATCTCCGGCTCCGTGACAGTGATCTCGACGGGCGGAGCGTTGCGCTGGCGCTGCAAAATCGCGTCCAGCCGGTCACGGTCGACGCGATCGAGCAGCGGACGTGGATCGGCGACGCGCATCTGGAGCGCGCTGGCGGCGACAGTGGCCGCGCTGGCGAGCCAGGCGAGCGATCCTTCGCCCATACGGTTCTCGAAGTTGCGATTCTGCGAGCTGAGCCAGACCTCGCCCTTGCCCGCCTTGCGGCTGGCGATGCCCAGGCACATCGAGCAGCCGGGTGGATCGACGACGAAGCTGGCGCGCTCGTAGATCTCCCACAGCCCCAGGTCCTTGAAGCGTTGCGCGATCATCAGGTCGCCGGGGACTACGATGCGCCGCCCGCTCTCCATCGGCGTCGGCGCCGCGCCATCCGCGAGCGCCTGCTCCAGCACGAGCGCGCCCAGCGCCAACTCCTCCTCGGTGGTGGTGCAGGCGCCGACAAAACAGCCATCCAGTTCCTGCCCCACTAGCTCATCCACCGCGAAGACATTATCAGGCGAGAAGGGCCTGGCGATCTGCGGCGCGAGGCTGGCGAGGTCGATGGGATAGCGTGCGATATACGGCGCGTCGTCGTCGGCGCGGAAGTAGCGCGCGGCGTCGTTGTAGCCACGACGGCGGCGCAGCAGCCACGCCGCGACCTGCTCATCCGGCTCGAAGATGCCATTGAGGCCGCCAAACTCCGCCGTCATGTTGCAGATCGTGAAGCGCATGTCCGTCGTGAAACGATGCGCCGCGTCGCCGCGATACTCGACGCTGCGCTCCATGGCGACGGTGTTGCGGCCGAGCGCGCCGAGCGTGCGCAGGATAATGTCCTTGCCGCCAATGCCGAAGGGCGTCGCGCCGTTGTACTCGACGGCAATGGCCTCGGGAACCTCGATCCAGGTCTGGCCGAGAATCATCGCCGCGGTGACGTCGGCCCCGCCCAGGCCGATGGCGAAGGCGCCTAAGCCACCGTGCGAGCTGGTGTGTGAGTCCGCGCCCAGCACGACCTCACCTGGCTGCACGAGGTCGCGATAGAACTTCGTGTGCATGATCGTGACGTTGGCGTCGTAGAAGTGCTGGATACCGCTCTCTTTGGCGAAGGCGCGCGAGAGGTCGGCCAACTTGCGCGTGCGCGCATCGTTCGCCAGCGTGCCGGGGTCCACGGTGTGATCCAGCGCGAGGTAGAAGCGTTTGGGGTCGTGTATCTGTGGCCTGCCCAGGAGCGTATAGGTGCGATCCATGCCGTTCCAGGCCAGCTCGCTGGCGATGGTCCAGTCGACACGGACCTGGAGCATATCGCCGGTCTGGACCCATGGGCGAGTCAGGCCAATGGCGTGGCTCGCCAGGATCTTCTGCGTGAGCGTCATAGGATGGGAAGTCGCGGCGTTGGCGGGCATATCGGGTAGGCCTTTCACAGCATCGTGGGCGGTCATACGCCTTTACATAGTACGACACACAGGCGAGGCGACACGACACCGGTGGAAACCTGCGCGCACAGGCTCATATCAGGCTGACCTCAGCGCAGCCACCCATGGCGCGCTGTCCATGCGTAACGCGCCGAACTGCGCCGCGTCTAGCCCATCCGGCGCGATTTTTGCCGATGGAGCAGACGTGACGTGGCTGAAGCAGCGGCTTCTCCGTCTTGGGAAACAGGAGTCGGCGTGGGACGCCTGTCTGCGCGAGACGCTTGTTCTCGGTGGACGCTTGCCTTTCCATCCGTCGGTCGCCGCTGGTTGACACGAACAATCGTTCTAGGGTACACTTCGGCAGAGGGACGTTGATACGGACATTCACGCCCTTTTGCGGACAGTTGTCCTCCACAATCATCGCTGAGCCGGCTATTTGTCAGCAGCCAGAACGCGATCCGCGCCGCGACTCTTTCATCTTGGGACTCCCGCGATTATCGGGGTGAAAGGATAGATCCATGCAGGACAGGGCAAGCGAGTATCCACGCGATGACGCCAGGACGCTTCCGCGGCGTCCGCTGGCGCCGACCCAGCGACGCATCCCGGCGGGCGCGCATGGAACTCCGGACAGCGTGAATGACATGGACGTGACGCCGCCGAGTCCGCGTGCGCGCGCGGACTCGGCGGCGCGCGCGCTCACATCCTACCAGCCAGCGGCTGGTGGCGTTTCGGCTATGGGCGCTCCATCAATGGTCATGCCCGCCGCAACGGGAGCCACGCGCGGTGTGGGGCAGATTGCCCCTACGCCAGGGCTGGGCACCAGCGCGGTCCCCTATCTGCCGCCGGGGGTCGCCCTGGCGCCGGAGCCAGAGGTCTGGCTGATCGCGCTGGCGACACCGGGTGGAGGGCTGCGTCCGCTCGAGGGCGCGGGTCGGGCCGGAGCTATTCGCGTCGGGCGGCCCTATGGGCACCTGCGCGCGATTCGCCCGGTGATCTCGCCGAAGACGCTGGCGGCGGGCGTGAGCGATGAATTGACCGCGCCGGTACGCTCACCCGCCTCGCGCATGCGCCGTCGCAGCCTGGGCAGCGGTGTCCTGACCGTCGAAGACTCCGTCACCGTGGAGCGCGCCGCGACCTCATCCAACCACCTTCCCGCCGAGCGCCCGAAGCCGCAGATCATCTCGATGGTCGAGGTCGAGACGGATGCTGGCGTCTTCCGTGTCGAACGGCCAGAGAGCGTGCTGGACCACAGCGACCTCGCCTGGGCGATGGCGCATCTGGAGGCGGGCGAGCCGGACGCGCTCGTGCCGTTACCACGTCGCCAGCTTGCGCTCCTGCTGACATTGCTGCCGACGCCAGACGATCCTGACCACCCTGAACTTGACTCACAGTGGGGCTGGGCGCACCGGCTCAAGGCGCCGTGGGAGCGCGGACCGCTGCATACGCAGGGGCGGCTGGGGCGGCTGATCGCGGTGGACCCGGACCTCTCCAGCCGGGGGATGCACCGCGCCTGCTTCGAGATGCTGGGGACGGAGGAAGTGGTCTGGGCGCTGGGGGTGCCGTGCTATCGCACCGGCAGCGTCTACGAGCTGACGCCACTGCGCCGGGGTATCCGCGGGAGCCGTTGGCTCACCTGGCCGCTGCCAAAAGGACGGTCAAGCGCTGGCTCCGCCGAGCGCCCTACCTGGGAGATCGCGCGGGTGGTCTATCGCGTCGGCGCGCCTCGCTGGCCTCTGGCGGGGATCGTCGAGCCGCTCGGGCCGATGGGCGTCGCGGGGTAGACTACCGCCCCGCTCATCTATCGTCATGTTCTCAGCCGCTGGTCATTTGACTGGCGGCTTTTCCGCGCGCAGTGTGCGCAATGACTGACATGGCCGCTAGCAAAGTTCGTTGGCGAGGTGCGCATCGATGTGCTCCTGGCAATGCTCGACGACGCTTCGCGTCCGCTCGTAGACGTACTCACCCGGTTGAAAGTAGCTGTCGTCGAGCGGCCCGAGGAGCTCGACGGTACGCCCATATGCCTGGCGCAGCAGGCCACATAGTGTCTCCAAAGGTTGATCTCCAGCCATCCTCACACTCGTGGCGTTGATCGCGTCATTCATGACCCGGCCCTGTGTCTCGTCCGTAAATTCCGCGGGCGGCATCCCAGCCACAATGTGCGGGATGCGCACGTCCGCCATGATTTCCCAGCCTGCCAAATGGGCCACAACTTCACGCGGACCCCAGGTCTCGTCATGGTGGATGGCACCACGCTGGGCCGCGCGCAAGGCCGTTGCGATGAGGCGCTCATAGGCCGACACAAACTCCTTGAGTAGTGGATCTTTTGACATGACGCTCTCCGACATAGCGACCTCCCGTCGTGAACTCATATTGCTTGCTTAACCAGCTACAAGCCTTCTGACTTTCATCATACCTATCTCGCCCACATCCTTCACACTGGTAACTGCGGAACAGTCTCATGAGGGGGCCTTGCGCCATCGGGGATCAGCCACTATGGGCGCTCCTCCATCGTCTGGATCTCTCCATCACTGAATCGGAACACTTTTTGCGGAGCGCGCGACGACCAGGCGGCGAAGGTGGGCTGACGCGCGGGTCGGCGTGATACAATTGACCGCGATTGTCCTCCAGTCAGCAAGAAACGCGCGGTATCGCCATGAAACCCCTCGTCGCCATCGTCGGTCGCCCCAACGTGGGCAAGTCTACACTCTTCAATAAGCTCGTCGGCCAGCGCCTCGCCATCGTCGAGGACCTGCCCGGCACCACGCGCGACCGCCTCTACGCCGACGCCGAGTGGAATGGCCGCATCTTCACCGTCATCGACACTGGCGGCCTGGAGCTTGGCTCGAGCGACGACATCACCGCGCGCGTCGCGGCGCAGGCGCAGCTCGCCATCGAAGAGGCCGACGTCATCGTGCTGCTGGTGGATGCGCGCGATGGTATCACCGAGGCGGACGCCGAAGTCGCCGACCTGCTACGACGTTCGGCTAAGCCGGTTGCGCTGGGCGCGAACAAGGCGGATAACCCGGCGCGCCGACAGGAGGCCGTCGAGTTCTATGCGCTGGGGCTGGGCGAGCCGATCACGCTTTCCGCGATCTCCGGCACAGGCTCCGGCGACCTGCTGGATGCGATCACGGACCTGTTGCCCCCGCCGGTGGACGAGGATGCGGATGAGTCGCTGCCCGGCGCGCCGCGCGTCGCCATCGTAGGACGACCTAACGTTGGCAAGTCCTCGCTGGTGAACGCCATCGTCGGGCAGGAGCGCGTCATCGTCAGCGACATCCCCGGCACCACCCGCGACACCATTGACACGGTGGTCGAGCACAAGGGGCAGAAATACGTGCTGATCGACACGGCGGGCATTCGCCGGCGCGGGCGCATCGGGCCAGGCGTCGAGAAGTACAGCGTCCTGCGCGCCAATCGCGCCATCGATCGCGCCGACGTCGCCGTGCTGATGATCGATGGCGTGGAGGGCATCACGGCGCAGGACACGCACATCGCCGGCTATGTGCACGACGCCGCCAAGGGCATCATCGTCGTCATCAACAAGTGGGATCTCGTGCGCGAGCGTCTGCGCGAGGCCGAGCGCCTGGCCGATCCCGAGACGATCATCGAACCGGTCCCGGCCAAGCGCCACTCATCGAGCGAGCAGGAGCAACTCGACGCCAAGGAGTACAGTCAGGTGGCGCGTGAGCGGCTGAAGTTCGTGCCCTACGCGCCGATAGTCTTTGCCGCGGCGAAGACCGGCTATCACGTTGGGCCGATCCTCGACCATGCCAAGCGCATCTACGATATCCGCCATCTGCGCGTGCCCACCGCCGAGTTGAACGAGACCGTGCGCACGGCTCTCCAGCGCCATCACCCACCCTCGGTCCAGGGACGACCGCTGCGTGTCTTCTATGTAACGCAGCCGGAGGTCAGCCCACCCACCTTCGTCTTCTTCGTCAACGATCCCACACTCGTCCACTTCTCCTTCGAGCGCTACCTGGAGAACCAGCTGCGCCAGGTCTTCGGCTTCGAGGGTACGGCCATCCGCCTGCAGTTCCGCGCCCGCTCGACCGATCATCGCGACGAGGACGGGGAGCGTCGCGGCCGTGGCGCGCCGCGCAAGAAGCCAGAATCCGGCAAGAAGTCCGAAGCCGCCAAGCACGCGCGCCACCACTAGCGGTGTCTGGCTACCCCTGGAGTATCTCTGACGGAGACCCAGAACAACGAGATCGTCCTTCCAAACGCGCCGACCATCTCTGGTCTGGCGTTTCGCCATGCGCGCATCCCCGACGACCTGCCAGGACTGATGGCCGTGCATGAGGGGTCGGCGCAAGCAGATGGCGTTGACCCACTCTCGAGTATGGAAAGCATTCCGACACTCGACGAGTTGCGCGCCCGCTTTGCGCCATCGTCCACCTTCGATCCCACCGCTGATGCGTTGATCGTGGAAATGAACGGACGGGTGATCGGCTACAGTCGTGTGACCTGGTGGACCGAGCGCGATGGCGTCTGGCTCTACCTCACCACCGGGCGCCTCCTGCCCTCGTGGCGGGGAAAGGGCGTTGGCGCGGCGATGCTGCGCTGGGCGGAGGGCCGCACAGCGGCGCTCGCGGCGACCCATCCCACCGACGGCAAGGCGATGCTCGGCGCCAATGCCTCCTCGACGGAAGTGGACGCCACCGAGTTGCTGCGCGACGCAGGCTACCATGAGACGTTCACCATGGTCGAGATGCGCTTCGACGCCTTCGACGCGCTCCCGTCCCTCGATCTGCCCGCAGGTCTCATGTTCCGTCCGGTTTCGCCGGACCAGTATCACGCGATCTGGGAGTCCGTCCAGGCGGCCTATGTGAACTCGCCGCAGAACTTGCTCGCCACCGAAGAGGATTACGAGGAGTGGCTGGCAAGCCCCGCTTTTGACCCAATGCTCTGGCGTGTGGCCTGGGATGGTGAGCGCATCGCCGGGCAGACCCTCTGTGAGATCGCCAAAGGGCGTGGCGAGTTGGCGGAGGTGAGGGTTGGCGCGCCGTGGCGGAGGTGTGGCCTGGGGCGGGCGCTTGTCGTCGCCGGATTGCGCGCCCTCGCCGAGCGCGGTGTAACTGAAGTGCGGTTGCACACACGGGCAGATAACATCTATGGCGCGCCACGCCTCTACGAGCGTGTCGGCTTTCGCCCGCTCAAACTCTTCGCGCGCTACCGCAAGCCACTGCGCATCGCGTAGCCCGCGCACCTGGGTAGCCAGAAGTGGGCGTGACGTGCCCGCTGGCGCCGCAGCCACGTCTTAGGGGGTGGCCGCGCCTGCGCGGGAGAATGCTATACTGACATCGTGGCGCAGGGGCAGGGGTGAGGCGCTGGCGAGACGGAGAAGCAGCGCGCCCTCGGTCAGACGCGCCAGTAGGCACAAGCGCCCTGGCGGAGCGTGAAGGGTGGCGACAATGGCGATATGTGACAACTGCGGACGCGAATGCCGCTCAGGTGATCTCTACTGTAAGTACTGTGGTCAGCGGCTGCACGGTGGGCTGTTGAGCGCCTATTCGAGCGGCTCCGGCGACTTCGGCGGTGGCCAGTCCTATGGGACGGGCGGCGTCTCCCAGAGCGCGCCCGCCGCCAGCGGATCGGGCGCATCCAACAGTTCCAATGGAGCGCGACAGGTGGTGGGCCGCCTGGTGGTGCGTCCGCTGCCAGGCAAGAGCGGCGGGCAGACACGCGAGATCGCACTCGACGGTCAGGACATCGCCATTGGGCGCTCGCCAACCTGCGACGTCATGCTGGAGGACGATCAACTGGTCTCGCGCCGCCACGCCTTGATGCGGTACAACGGCTCCGAGTACACGCTCGTGGACCTGGGCAGCAGCAACGGCACCTTCCTCAACGAGGAGGAGATTCACGAGGAGACGGCGCTACGTGATGGTGACCTGATTGGCGTCGGCGAGTATGAGATGCTGTACTCGAAGAGCGTACCCCTCAGCCCCGACGAGTCACAGGCCGTCGCACAGATGACGCAGGACGTCTCTGGCGCAGGCGCGGCGCTGGAGGCCACCCCGCAGCCAGAGCCAGCGCCGCAACAGGCGCCTGCCAGCGCGTCCAGCCCATCTTGGCCAGAAGCTACCGCCGCCGGGGTGGCGCTTGGAGCCGGGGCGGCGATCGTCGCGCAGCAGACTGCAGAGCCTGCGCAGGAGCGCGCGACCCTGCCACCAACCCCCGAGCCTGAGCCAGCGCAATCACAGCCACAGCAGCCGCAGACGCCTGCGATGCTGGCAGAGGAGACACGTCCTCCCGCCGACACGCAGCCTAACCGCTCTGGCGACGCCCTGCCCGATCCGCGCGCCACCGCGACGAACCTGGAGGCGATCCGCACGCAGTTGGGGCAGGCGAGCACATTGCTGCTGCGACTGGATGAGGAGACACGCATCTCCGAGACGCGTCGGGCCGCCTTGCAGGCGACACGCGATGAGTTGGCGACCATCCTCGAACGGCAGGGCGGTGGTTCGCCTAGGGGCGCGGAGTCAGGTGGCGATGTCTCTGGCCTGACGGCGCTCGTACGGAAGGCCGCCGACAATCCGCGCGACCTCGACAACGTGATGCAGCTCTCGCAGCACGCTGGTGAGATCGCGGATGCGCTCGCGGCGCGACAGGCGGCTCCAGCGGGTGGGGCGCCGCCGGAGCTGATGAACCAGCTCGCCGGGCTGAAGAAACGGCTCGACGAGGTGCTGAGCTAGGCGGCTGGACTGACGCCTCCAGCTTCCGCTATCGTACAAGGCATGTCTGACGCATACACGGCCGCCGCATGCGAACCCCAGTCGAAGTACGACGTCATCGTGATCGGCGCGGGACTGGGCGGGTTGCTCTCCGCCGCGCAGTTCCTGCGTCGAGGGCGGCGCGTGCTCGTCCTCGAACGGCTGGCGCATCCTGGCGGGCGCTTCACCGCGAAGACCTTCAAGGGCGCGCAGGTCAGCACCGGCGCCGTCCACATGCTCCCCTTTGGCACCAACGGCGAGCTAGCGGGGATGCTGCGCTCGCTGGCCGTGCCGCACCGGATCCACGATAGCGAGGTCTTTGGCTCGTTCCACGTGCGCGGGCGTCAGTACGTCACGCGCTCGATGCTCCAGCTCGCGCAGGTCTTCGGCCCACGCCAGTTCGCGCAGACACTCCAACTGGCGGCGGCGATGCTGCTGCGCCAGCCACGTCCGGACGAGCGCGACCTTACCTACCGCGAGTGGCTCGAGCGCCTGATCACACGCAAGTCCTCGCCCGAACTCTACGCCTTCTTCGAGCGTATCTGCCATTTCTCCGTCAGCATTGATCTCGACGACATCACCTACGGCGAGGTCATCGAGACGATGAAGAACATGTTCCGCTATGGGCCGCCGGGGATCGTGGATGGCGGCTGCGCGGCGCTCACCGGCGAATTGGAGCGGCGCGTGCTGGCGGCGGGCGGCGCGATACGCCTGCAGCAGGATGCGCTGGATGTGCTGCATGATGGAGCGGCGGTCATCGGAGTGCGTGTGCGCGACCGGCAGACCGGCGCGGAGCAGGAACTGTATGCGCCGATGGTCATCAGCAATATCGGGCCAGAGGCGACGGCGCGGCTGACAGGGACGCCCGCGCGGGCAGAGGCGGGGCAGGAGACGGCGCGAGAGCAACGCGAGGCGAGCGGGTTGAAGGTCCACCTGCTCAGCGACGACTCGATCATCCCGCACAAGGGCATCATGTACTGCCTGGACACGGAGCGCATCGCCGGTATCGTGCAACCGAGCAACAGCGACCGCCGGCTCGCGCCACCCGGCAAACATCTGCTCATCACGCACCAGTTGATGCGCGGCGACGACGTGAACGCCGAACGCGAGGCGGCGCGCGCGGACCTGCGCTTCCTCTTCGGCGATGACTTTGGGACGCGCGTGAATATTCTGACGATGAGCCAGTACCGCGGCGAGTGGCCGGTCAATCGCGCGATGCAGGGCGAGGATGTTATCCCGGAGACAGGTCTGGCCGGGCTGTATCTGGTGGGCGACGCGGTCAAGCCTTCCGGCTACCTGATGGTGGAGGGGGTGGCGCAGAGCGTCAACGCGCTGCTGGATACGCTCGACGCCGGGACTACGCCCGAGCTGGTTGCCGCTGGTCAGCCCGCGCGGAAACGCCACACGCCGCCGAAGCCCTCGCGCCACCGCGCCTTCTACTGGCTGCTCGCGCCGCCACCGCCACACCCCGGCTCCTGAGCGCAGGTCGCAGTGCGCCCCTCCTGCCTGTGATCTGCGCTCACACAATCGTGCAATAGAAAGTGAAGATAAGCATGGCAGGTCGTGTCCTCGCGGTGAGCCGCAGCGCAAGCCATACGCTGAGCAAGAGCGGCCAACTCGCGATCCAGCTGATCGCGGGGGTTGGAGTAGCCGATGACGCGCACGCGGGCGTCACGGTCCAGCACCGCTCGCGGGTGGCGCGCGATCCGAGCCAGCCGAATCTGCGGCAGGTCCACTTGATTCATTCCGAACTGCATGATGAGTTGCGAGCGCGCGGCTTCGAGATCGCCGCCGGGCGGATGGGGGAGAACATCACCACTCAGGGTATTGACCTGCTGGGCCTGCCCACCGGCGCGCGGCTGCGGCTGGGGGATGAGGCGGTCGTCGAGATCACCGGGCTGCGCAATCCCTGCGTGCAACTGGAGACCATCCAGCCGGGCCTGATGGCGGCGGTCCTGGACCGCGATGAGCATGGCGCGCTGATCCGCAAGGCTGGCGTGATGGCCATCGTCGTCGCGGGTGGATTGGTCCGCCCAGGCGACGCCATCACTGTCGAGCTACTGCCACAGCTACACACGCTGCTTCAACCGGTCTGAGCACGCCCGCACGCCGATCAGCGCTTGCCCAGGACGAGATGCGCGTAGTCGCCGAAACCCGGCCAGAGGTCGCCGAGTCGCTCGCGCGGCAGCCAGAAGAATGAGAAGACGAGGCCGTTGTCCTCGCCCGCGCCGGTGACGCTGTGCTCCCAGGCGTCTGGCGCATCGGGCGCGACGAGATGAAAGAAGAAGCGTTCCCAATGCCACGTGGGATCGTCTGACTGCGCTACGATGTCGGTCGCGATGAGGCCGACCAGCCGCGCGTCGCAGAGGCCGCACTCCTCGCAGACCTCGCGCAGGACCGTCGCGGCAGGATCCTCGGCGGGATCCACTGTGCCGCGCGGAACCTGTATGCCCGCCGCTGGATCGTCACAGTGACGAAAGGCGAGCAGGGCGCTCGCCTCCGTGGCCTCGTGCGTGACATAGGCATGCGCTTTGCGGGTGAGTGACATCGTATCCTCTCGAGAGCCTGCGCGCTACAGCGCTACAATGGTAGCGGGATAGGGGTGGGCGGGACAATGCGAACAGCAGGGAGTATGCCACACGAACGGAGGTCGGCGTGAGCGAGCGCGACGGGCTGGATCAGCAGGTAGAGACGTTCGCTGGCGAGCAATTCTGCTACCTCACGACGCGGGGACGTGTCAGCGGGCAGCCGCACACGATCGAGATCTGGTTCGCCACCAGCGCTGGCCGCGTCTATCTCCTCTCCGAACTCGGCGAGCAGGCGGACTGGGTGAAGAACCTGCGTCAGGAGCCGGAGGTCACGCTGCGCCTCGGCAGCCTGGCCTTTCGCGCACAGGCGCATGTCGCTTCTCCAGGGGATGAAGCTCTGCTGGCGCGGCGGCTGATCGCGGCCAAGTACGAGGGCTGGCGCGAAGGCGAGTCGCTCAGCGACTGGGCGCAAACCGCCACGCCCATCGTGCTCGAGATCGCTGCGCTCACCGAATCCGCCTGATTCACGGCTGCCGCTGGCATGACCGACAGGGCGAGGCGGGCAGGGCTCAGCGGAACTGGGTAAAAAAAGAGCCTGGATGTATGATAATCCAGGCGGCTAGGGATGAATGCGGCGCGAGTCAGGTGAAGTTCGTCAGCGATAGCGCGAGCTGTTCAGTCCATCCAATGTGGACGCTGCGCTGACGGGGGCGCGGCGCCGCGGAATGCGGCCACCCGATGAGTTAGGATGGCTGCGCGCTGAGGTCTCCAGGGTGAACAGGGTGTGTGAATCCGGCTGCTCGGCGAGGGACGCCTGTGGACCGTCGGGCGCGGCTTCGTGTGAGCCAGACAATGAGCCGTCCGGACCAGACAAGGGGCCCTGGCCTTCAAGAAGCTCCGAGCGGACGATCACCACCTCAGGTGGCGCGCTGATGCCGAGCTTCACCCGCTCACCCTCGACGGCGAGCACGTGGATGGTGATCGTGCCATTGAGGACAATCGCCTCGCCGGCTTTCCTCCGCAAGACAAGCATGTGATGTTCCCTCCGTACAGGAAGTGACGCGTTCCACTCGTCACCAGCCTCCGGGCCATGACCCTGGGGCGACTGCTCCCTGACAGGAGTAGTCCCTGCGATTGCAAAAACAACGCTGTTCAAGATCGCACACGGCGCACATCTACCGCGGCGCGTCAGGTCCGTGGCTCCGGACACGCCTGGACATTCGCTTCCACTCGCCGCGCACGCGTCTCGCCGTCTGTTTCGGGTCCCAAAATGGGCCCGAACACGAAGCGCGAAAACGCGCCGCCGAGCGCCGCAAGATAGCGAACAACGCCAGCGCTCACAGGCGCGCGCGCCGGAATCACTGGCGTTACCGTAGTTGTATTCACTACAACGGAGAACTTGGCCAGAAGTACCGCGCACGTGTACGCAGCAGGAAGAGGCGAGACCGCGAGTAACGCTTCCCCAGGCAGGTCCGACGCGCGATGATTCACTTGACACCGCAGCCTGCAAGGCACACAGACGCGTGTTCAGCTACCCATGTGATGGAAAAGGGATAGCGCATGAGTGGGCGCAGAGACGCTGACAACTCCTTTCGTCAACTCGTCTCATCAGGGTCTCGCCGAGGGCTGTTTCATCTGTGCAGCGGGTAGTGGGCGCGTGGAATGAAGCAGTATCAGCGGATAGAGAGATGGACTTGTGTAGAGTATAGGATACCTAGCCAGACTTCGTTTGTCAATGACACGCCGGGATACGAGTCGGTTGGTCCTGCGTAGCCACACACATCGCGCTCGCTCATCCGACGCCGCGTGCGTTGCCCCAGGCCGTCCGCTCCGGCCTAGACCGCTGACGCGCCGGGATCATCAGCACGCGCTTGCCGCTGGCTCCCGGTCTCGCCTGGCGCCGGCGCGTCGGCGGCGAAGCCGTTCGCGCCATGTATGCCATTCAGGCCAGGAGCCGCGCCGTTCACAGGCTCTCCGCGCGACGGCTCGACGGGCTGACCCGCTTCGCCGACTGTCTCTGGCGCCTGGCGCATGACACGTACCTTGGTCACGCGGCGTCCCTTCGTCCCAAGCACCGTGATCGTCAGATCCTCGAAGTGGACGACATCTCCAGGGGTGGGAATCTTGTCAAGTTGCGCGATCACGAAGCCGCCAAGTGTCTCGTACTCGCCCTCTGGCAGCTCGCGCCCCACCAACTCGTCAAACTCCTCGATGGGCAGTTTGGCGTCGATGATGTACTCGTTCTCGCGCACCCGCTCGAAAAGCGCCTCCTCGGTGTCATATTCGTCCTGGATGTCGCCGACGATCTCCTCGACTACATCCTCGATAGTCACCAGTCCGACGACGCTGCCATACTCGTCGCTGACGATAGCCATATGGACGCGCGCCTTGCGCAGCTCGCGCAGCAGGTCGTCTAGCCGTTTAGAGTCGGGTACGAAGTACGCCGGGCGCACGAGCGCGCGCACCGATGGGGGCCGTTCATGGTCGGTGTAGACGCGCAGCAAGTCCTTGGCGTAGAGCACGCCGATGATCTCGTCAAGCGTGTCGTCGTAGACGGGGACGCGCGACTGCCCGCCCTGGAGCATCACCTGGGTCGCCTCCTCAATGGAGACATCCGCCTCGACGGCCACGATATCAATGCGTGGGATCATCACCTCGCGCACGGTCGTCTCCGAGAGATCGAAGACGGCGCCGAGCATCTCGCTCTCGTCTTCTTCGAGCACGCCCTCCTCGCCACCCACCTCGACCATCATGCGCAACTCGTCCTCGGTAACGAACGGTGTCCTGTCGCCGGGCTTGCCGCCGAGGAGGCGGATCAGGCCGTTCGAGATCCACGTGAAGAGGACGACGAAGGGGCGCAACACGATCATGAGCCACTCTACCGGCGTCACCAGCGCGCGCGACCATATCTCCGGCGCGCGCACCGCCGCCGACTTCGGCGTGATCTCACAGAAGATAAGGACGATGACCGAGAGGATAATCGTCGAGGCGACCTCGGCGCCGTTGAAGTCGAGGTCCACGGCGATTAAGGTGGCGATGGTCGAGGCGGTGATGATCGAGAGGTTGCTCACGATCAGGATTGTCGTGATAAAGAGGTGCGGCTCGTGCATCAGCCGGTCGATGCGTTTGGCGGTGGCGTCGCCCTCCTCTGCCTGCTGGCGGATGCGGATGCGATTGACCGAGGTCAGCGCCGTCTCGGCGGCGGCGGACAGCCCCGCGATGACCAGTGTCACGAGCAGCCCGACGAGCAGGAGCCAGTCGCGCGTCTGCATGCCACGAAAACTCGCCTCCGCAAACCGTAGTGAGGTAAAAATATGAGATAAGCCAGCTATGGCGCTCTCGACGTTCAATACTTTCTCCCCCGCCGCGGCTCCGAATGGCGTTGTACGCCAGCCGCCCGAATCGGCGGATACCGCGAACCTTACTCGCGGGCGCGCTCTATCGCCGTGCGATCCGTCGCATGTATGTTCTCTATTGTATCCTGTGCGGCTGTCTCGTGCGCATCCTGCGAGTGTTCCGCCTGCGGCTTCTGTCGGTGTTTGATGACGCGCGCAGGAACACCAACCGCGACGCCGCCCGGCGGCACATTGCCGCGCACGACTGCGCCGCCTCCGATCATCGCGTAGTCACCAACGGTGATCGGCGCGACGAGCTGCGAGTCGGAGCCGAGGAAGACATCCTCGCCAACCTCGGTACGGTGTTTCTTACCATCGGCGGAGAAGTTGGAGGTGATGACCCCGGCGGCGACGTTGGTGCGCGCGCCAATTGTCGCGTCGCCGACGTAGCTGAAGTGGTGCATCTGCACGTCCGCGCCGAGCGTCGCGTTCTTGACCTCGGCGAAGTTGCCGACATTCGCGCCGGAGGTGAGCCGCGCGCCGGGACGCAGGTGGCTCATCGGGCCGACGCGTGACCCGGATTCCATCACCGCCTCTTCGACCCACGAGGCCAGCGCCAGGCAGTCATCGCCGATCTGGCTGTCGCGGATCACGCTCTGCGGACCGATCACGCAGCGCGCGCCGATGACCGTCGCGCCGGAGATGGTGGTTCCGGGGCGGATGATCGTATCCTGCCCGACACGGACACCGGCGTCGATGTAGGTCGTCGCCGGATCCTCAATGGTGACGCCGGAGAGCATCAGGTCACGCAGGATACGCTCGCGCAGGACGCGCGCCGCCTCCGCGAGCTGGACACGATTGTTCACGCCCCCAGTCTCTTCGAGCCAGCCGCTGACAGTGGCGAGCGGCGCGCCCTCGCGCACAGCGACTTCGATCAGATCCGTGAGGTAATACTCGCCGTTCGGATGCGGCTCCAGCCGGTCCAGCCGCGACCAGAGCCAGCCCGCCTGGAAGCAGTAGATGCCGGAGTTGACCTCTGGGATCGCAAGCTGCTGCGGCGTCGCGTGGCGCGCCTCGACAATTCCGGCGATCCGGCCTTGCTCGTCGCGAATCACGCGGCCATAGTCGCTGGGACGGTCGGCGATTCCGGTGAGGAAGGTCAGCGTCGCATGGGCGCGTTCGTTTTCGGCCAGTAGCGCCCGCAGCGTCTCGGCGCGCACCAGCGGCGTATCGCCGTAGAGCACGAGGATGGTCGCGGGTGGCGTGGGCAGGCCGGTCAGCGTCGCGCGTGCGGCGCGGATGGCGTCGCCAGTGCCGAGCTGTGGTTCCTGGAGGACCCAGTCTGGCGCGCCGGTGGACGGGGTGAAATGGATAGCTCCGCGGACCTGCTCGCGCTCATGCCCGACGACGATGGCGAAAGAAGCCTGCCCGTCGGTACTGTCCTCCTCCGCGTCGGTGGAGGGGCCCTCAGTGGCGGTAAGCGCGCCGGCGGCGGCGCGCAGAACGTGTTCGAGCATCGCGCGGCCGGCGACCTGATGCGCCACCTTGGGCAGATGCGAGCGCATGCGCGTGCCTTTGCCCGCGGCAAGGATGACGACGCCGACCGCTCTGTTGCCGGGTCTCATAGAAATGGCCCGCTACTCCCTCTCAGATGGTGTTCGTGGCTCGCACTGCCCTGTCTCTGATCTTCCTGACATGAGACCTAGGGACTTCATGAGATGGCGAGCCGGCTCGGGCGCCAGGATTCGAACCTGGGATCGTGGATCCAAAGTCCACTGCCTTACCACTTGGCCACGCCCGAATGGAATGTTGCGCTCAGGTATGCATGCCGACCGCTCTGGCCGCGCACGAACACCACGCAGTATACCACACGGCTCGCCATCTCCCGGTCGAAATCGTGACAATCGAAAACTTCGTTGTAACCCGGAAATTCCACTGTTCACTGCTGGAGTCGGCCAGACCTCATCATGCCGATGAATCAAGTCTTGACAGTATTCATCGAGCAGGGTCGTGTAGTCAGTTCCGCTGGCTGGACGCCCATTTCTGCGCTTCCAGCGAAAAGAGCGATCACCTACAATACATTCAACCTACCGCCCCAACGGTGATGCGCAGGCGACTTTGACCTCACTCAGACGCCTCCCGCGACCGTTTCAACACGAGTTTCAAGGCGGCGATGACGGATTCTACGGCATCGAGCGGGATGATAACCTCATCCTCATCTGTGCGGTCTACCAGAATGACGACGCCGCGGTTACTGGCCGGAGACTCCACGGTGAAGGTGACGCGGTCGTCATCGCTCAGGCACACGTAAACCCTGCCCTCGTTCTCCTCAACATCAGTCACATAGTAGGTGGTCATCGTCCCCCTGCTTTCCTTACCTCGTTCCGTGAGTCCATTTCCACAGCCATCCTCTTGCTCGGTGCGCGGCCCGAGGTATTCGGCGATGGCCAGTTCTGAGTCGTAGAATTTCGCAGCGGCGCCGAAGCTGTCCAGCCAACAGTCTACACACTCACACGCATGGCCTCGGTTGGCGTTTTTCCGACAGCCTGCCCGTCCAGCGCCTGCCCGTCCTCCAACATCAGCGTGAACGCCCACCACGTCATTGTGGTCCCTACACCTACTCGTCTTGCCCAATATCCACAAAGGCAACCGTATACCAGGGGAGGAAGTACCGATGATGGCCGTGATGCTGCTCGCTGTCCTTCACGACCAGACCCATGTCAGTCCAGACCAGCAACTCCCCCTCAATGACCTCTCCAAGTTTGATGCTGCTTACGGTCACCTTCTTGCCGATGAGTGAGTCGCCGAGCGTCTCTTTGTCCATGCCTCTCGCCCTCCATGTGGAATTGTAGCCGCGTTCCGTCGTCCTGCACGAGAGTGGCGCGCCTATGGTTGTCCCTGCCTGTCCATTCCGACCAACCGATGATGCGCGGTCTTTCCACTTCCGGTCAGGAGCTGCGGCGCCCATGCTGATACGCCAGATGTTCTCGCGCGACCAGTAGACCTCCTCGCTGTAGTCGGTGGTCATTCCGCCAGGTCCACCGGGAAGGACACAAACAGCACACTGTACCACGGGTAGAAGTGGTACGCCTCCGAACGGTTGTCGCCCTCAGTGATGCGTAACAGCAATCCCCTGTCATCAACCCCCACAAGCGTTCCAGTGTAGGAGGACCTTGTTGACGAGACGACGACCTCTACCTGTTCTCCGACTCGACCCTCTAGTAGATCCATGTGTCTTTCCTCCGGCCCTGACCATTTCTGGCTTGGGGGCTTCTACTGCTTGTCGCCAAGCGAGGGCGGTTGATTCCGCGATGACGTGCTCCAAGCCGTTCACGCCCCACGCTATCGCCTTCTCATCAGGTCTTGCCGCTGGCCACCACCATCAGGTAGCGGCCTTCCCATTCGGGTAGGATGACTGTATAGGTCTGGCCCTCGTCGCTCCACTGAACCAGAATGCGGCACTTCATGGCTGTCGCCTTCCGGCCCCTCCAGCGTGGCGAGCGCCTCGCGGAGATCGCGCCCATCAACGCTGACAGGTTTGGGAACGAGCCGATGCGAGAAGATCGTATGCTCGTCCTTCCCCGGTCGCTCGCTGAAGCCTGCCTTATGGAGGTCGCGCCGGATGTCACGCTACTTTCTTGGCATTGTATCTCCTACACAAGCGCGACGACATTCCTGCGCCACAGCCATCTATCACCCGTTTCTCCACCCAATTGTGCGCCTGCATACAGTCAGTGGTACAGTGCGGGAAGGTCTGCCGAAGCGCCCACTGAATTGCAAGGAATACAGCTCGTATTTTCGCCAACGCCACATCTGCGAAGGGACATCATCCATGCCGACCAGCCTCGCACAGAAACTACGCATCCTCGAGGGCTGCCACGTCGCGCTGCTCAACGCGCCCGAGGGCTATGCGCGCATGCTTGATCCGCTGCCCAGCGGCGTCGAGATCACGACCAGCGGAGGCGATAGGTATGATGTGACGCTACTCTTCGCGCGCGACCACGCCGAGCTCGAACACCTCGCCCCGACCGCGATCGCCGCGACACGCGACGGTGGCGTGCTCTGGGTCGCCTGGCCGAAAGGCGGTGCGAAGACGAAAGGCGCCATCACGCGCGATACGCTCTGGCCCGTGCTGGCGACATTGGGCTGGGGTCCCGTCTCGAACGTCGCGCTAGACGAGACGTGGTCGGCGCTGCGACTGCGTCCCGAGGCCGAGGTAACGCGAAGTAGCAAATCGGGCGGCGCGCGAGACAACACGTCAGATCAGTGAAGATACTGGCGCCCATCTCTCACCAGCGCGCGCGCTTTAACGCAACTGCGCTCCCGCGCGTGCACTGCGCCTGACTGGGCAGGCTCTCTTCCCCCAGTTCCCGGTTGACGCCTGCCCGCCAACCGGGATACAATGCGGGTATGAGTGACCTCACCTCCACCATCTCCTCCCTCCAGCGCCGCGTCGAAGAAATCGCGGTGCATCTTTGACCTCGCCACGATCAACCAACAGATAAGCGAGATCGAGGCGGAATCCCTCGCCCCCGACTTCTATTCCGACCGCGCGCACGCCCAGCGCCAGATGCAGACCCTCAGCCGCCTGCGCGAGACCGCGACCACCTGGGAGACGCTACGCGCGCGCCTGGCCGAGCTACGTGAACTCGCCGAGATGATCGAGGCCGAGCCGGACGCGCAGATCGAGGCCGAGGTTCAGCAGGCCGTCGCCGAGGTCGAGGCGGAGCTTGGGCGCCAGCGCTTCCGTCTGCTGCTCAGTGGCGAGCACGACGCCAAGTCGGCCATCGTCTCGATCCACGCTGGCAACGGTGGCACCGACGCGCAGGACTGGGTGCAGATGCTCGAACGAGCGTATCTGCGCTGGGCCGAGGCGCACGGGTACAAGGTCGAGTTGCTCGACGAGTCAGCCGGCGAGGAGGCCGGTCTCAAGAGCGTGACCTTCAGCGTGAGTGGCCCCTACGCCTATGGCTACCTGCGCGGCGAGGCCGGCGCGCACCGGCTGATCCGACTCTCGCCCTTCGACGCCGCCCACCGCCGCCAGACCTCTTTCGCCAAGGTCGAGGTCATGCCCGACATCGGCGACGACCCCATCGAGATCAACATCCGTCCCGATGACCTGGAGATCGACACCTTCCGCGCGACCGGCAAGGGCGGCCAGCATATCAACAAGACCGACTCCGCTGTGCGCATCCGCCACAAGCCGACCGGCATCGTCGTCACCTGCCAGAATGAGCGCTCGCAGATACAGAACCGCGAGTTGGCGATGCGCGTCCTCAAGTCGCGGCTGTACGAGCTGGAGATCGAAGAGCGCGAGCGTGAGGCGGCGCGGCTGAAGGGCGCGCACGTCGAGGCCGACTTTGGCAACCAGATTCGCACCGTGACGATCCACCCGTATAGCCTGGTGAAGGACCACCGCACCGGCGCGGAGACCGGCGACACCACGGGCTACCTCAACGGCGACCTCGACCGCTTCATCCAGGCGACGCTGACCGCGCGCGCTGGCGAGGCCGCGGAAGTGTAGATCCAACCGGGGCCGAGTTTGCAAAATGATCTGGGGATGCTGGGTCTGCCTTATGGCCGCGCCGCACTACAGTGATTGTCCTGGTTGCGGGGCGCGCCTGTCGGTCGCGGAGGGGCATTCTGATGGGCGCTACAACACCTCCGCCGCATGCTGGCGGCTCTACGGCGAGTTGACCGCCTACACCCTGACGCGAGGGGACTGGGAGAGCGACTTCGTCCATCAACTGGCGGTGGACGCGTACGGGGCGCAGCACGCGAGGGTAGAAGCGCGCCCGATCGGCCCTGCATTCGCGCTGATCGGCCTGTACCTCGCCTACGAGTGGAACTATTCAGGCCGTCAGGTACAGCACATGCACACCCTGCTCGCCCGCCGGTCGAAGACCTGGCCACATTTCGCGCCGCCGTCACACGCTGGCGACATGACCATCCTCGACGTGATGCAGGCGCCGCTCGGCGAGGATCGGGACGCCGCGCTACGTCGCTGGGGCCGGTCGGTGTGGGATGTGTGGGGCGATGAGCACAAGCGCGTGCGGTCGTTGTTTGAGACTGTCATGGCCGAGTGATGCGGGGCAGCTCGGGTGAGCGGCTCAAAGGGACGATTCTCCTGGCGAGCCAGTGGTCAGTTTTGATTGGTCCCTGCTTGTGTTACTATGCGTGGCACGAGTATCACGCAGCATTGCCGCCACTTTGGTTCGGTGGTGTTATGGGTGACTGGTCATATAGTATCTGCTGAGCTACTCAGGGAGTGGCGCGGAGGAAAATCGATGGCGGACTTCCCAGTGGTTCCTGAGCGTCTGGCGCTTGTCAACGTGGACATGCAGAACTGTTTCGTCGAGGACGCCGCTGACGGATACGCTGTCCTTGAGCGCATCAACCGGCTCGCCGCGGTGTGCCGTGACGTTGGCGTTCAAGTCGTCCATGCCCGCCATGTGCTGCGGCCAGATAAATCCAATGTAGGCGTCTTTGGCGAGATCTTCCCCTGGGAGAGCCTGACCAAACTCCTCCCAGACGATGAGCGAGGCGCGCTCCATCAGGGCGTTGTCGTCGACCCCCGCGACCTCCTGCTGGCGATTGACGCGGACCATATGACGGTGGTTCTCCATGAGACCCTCAAACCCACGACGTACGGCGGCCTTGATGGGACAGCCATCCATCCGCCAGCAGAGGTTGGACAGCAGCCAGACAAAAATGCAGTTCGGCACCATCGAGAACGGAGTGGCTTGTAGCGGGATTTCCGCGCATCCTCTGATCCGTCTGTTCCCCTTGCGTGTTCGCGTGGAGTATCCTATCAGGCAATGACTGCACCAACCGAGGGGAGACGCCGCCGTGCCGGGGCGTGGGCTGGCGCGCTCGCGCGTAGGAGTTGATTCTGGCGATCTGACCAGAGCGACGTGCGGTCTACAGCCCCAACTTCTTGCGAAAGCTCTTCGGGACAAAGAGCCACACGAGGATCGTGGCGTACATTTCCCCGGCCTTGTCGCGCAGAGTCGTCCAACGAGTAGGTGTCTCAGGCGACACTGGAACTGATGGCGTAGCAGGCTGCGTCTGTTTGGCAGACTCAGAACCCGATGCTTGCGAGGACAGACCATGCTTCGCGAAAGACTTCGCGGTCCGGTAGAATGCTGCAATGGCGCTCAGCGCAACATAGACGCTAAACCGTATACCCAAGACGACACCGACAGCGCCACACACAACGGACAGGACCAGAGCCACTAGGAACGGCCCGATCCCTGTGTGACTCAGGTTCACCACGCCCGTACCCACGAACGCCAGAATGGTGATGAGGTTGTTCACCAGCCACGTCAGGAGGATACCAAAAGTGATCGGTATCCACCAGCGCGGCTGCTTCTCTTGCTTCGGCTGGTTCACGTCGGTCATGGGGGGCGCTCACAGTCGTGGAATGGAGCAGGTTGGATGCTACAGGCTACCATCGGCAGGCTGCCCGCTCCAACTGTGTAGCCCATTCCGCCTCCCCCCTTGCCTCTGCGTCTGACGCGCGACGCGCTGAGAGGGCGCTGGCGTGGCCACCAGACGCGCCCTGGTCCGGGTCCGGAGCGCCACCCGCGCCGCTGGCGGTCCTGCCGCCCGTCCTGCGTGCGCAGGATGCGGCTGTGTCGGGATACCACAGGAACGGACGGCGCGCAAACGAGCAACGCCCCCACCGAGGAAACGGCAGAGGCGAGGGGGGATGCGGGCGCTTGATCGTCATGGCGCTAGGAGACGGCTTTATCTGGCGCGGTCAAGATATCCAAGCCCGCCAGCGTGATCGCCCGCAGTTGGTCGTAATCAATGGACACCCAGGCGTCGCCCAGTCGCAACGTCACATAGAGGTTCTTTGGATCATCCTGGTGCGGGATCACCTTCACTGGCTCGCCGTGGCGGGTCTTCACCATCACGCTTTTGATCGGCTCGCCCTCGCGCTGGGTCACTTTGATGTAGCTCATTGTCTCGGTCCTTTCTGCCCCCACCCCGCGAAGGGGAGAGGCGTTGATCCCTCCTGCATCCGGTGGCCATCACCCGATGACTACACTCATTATGTGACGTAATGTGGGGGTAGTGTTGTATAATGCTGCTATGGAGCGCAGAAATGTGACCCGCGCTCACGAGCAGGAGAGCCGCATGACAGCACCCACCCCCAACGAGGAACCGGAGTTCCTGACCGTCGCTGAGGCGGCGGCGCTGGTCCGGCTGCCGGAGCGCACTATCAGCCGTATGTTGAAGACCGGCAAGCTGCCCGGTATCTATGCGGGAACCCGCAACGGCTGGCGTATCCGCCGCGATGATCTGATGGCTTGGAGTACCAACACACCCAAGACGGAGCCGACCACATGACCGCCTTCGATAACACCTTTGGAGAGACCCCGTCGCGCGCCGCCTTTGAGGGGCAATCATTTGGTATTTACCCGCGCGTGTCCAGCCTCGCCCGAAGCAAGGAGGACAAGAGCAGTCTGTCCGCCCAGACCGAGGCGTGCCAGGACTACGGCGAGGGGATGGGGATGCGCCTCGACCCGGAGTGTGTCAGGCGCGAGGCGGCGTCTGCGACCACGCTCGACCGCCCGCAACTCAAGGACTTGTTGCGCCTGATGCGCGAGCGGCGGGTCCGCAACCTCGTCATTGACCGCGCCGACCGGCTGACCCGCCAAGGGATGCTTGCCGCCGCAACGCTCTTGACGCAGTTCACGCAGTCGGGGATTCTCTTGCACGTCGTCAGCATGGATATGGTGGTCAAGAACGAGTATCAAGTCATGCTGTTCCTTCAGATGGCCTTCGCCGCCCAGCAAGCGAACAAAGCGCGCATCGCGGCCATGATGCGCGCCAAGCGCAAGAACGCCGAGAACGGGCGCTTCCTGCGGGGCAACCATCCGCCATATGGCTTCCTGTATGAGCCAGTCGAGGTCAACGAGGCAGGGCGACCGACGAAGATCGCGCTCGCGCCGCATATGCGCGAGATCGGCGGGCATCGCGCGTGGGAGACGCGGCGCAACATCCTTCACTGGTATCTGGACGGCGCGAGCATCCGACGCATCGCCAAGCGGCTGACCGAGGAAGGCGCGCCGCCTGCGCGCCTCCTGGCTGGACAGCTCGGCAGCCGCCACTGGGAGCCATCGGTCATCGCCGACATGTTGCGCGACCCCTTGAACGTCGGCGTCGCACGCTCGTTTCGCTACCGCACCGAAATTGCGCCGCCTGACCGCAGCCACGACTACGCCTGGAGTCGGCGGGTAGACACGCCGATGGCAGAGCAGATCGAGCTTCCCGGCGTCGTCACGCCGCCGTTCCTCTTGACCGCCGATGAAGCGGCGCAGATGGAGTGCCGCTTAGAGACCGCCCAACGGTTTCGCCCCACGACCACAGCGACGCAGACGGCGCTGTTGCGAGGTGGACTGGCGCGATGCAAGCTCTGCGGCGGCGCGTTGCGGGTACGCTATGACAACCGCCTCGCGCGTCCGTACCACACCTACTCGTGTCTCACCAATGAACGCCAACCAACGCGCTGTCCGGGGGTCACGATACCGGGCAAACTGCTTGATACCGTTGCGTGGGCAGCGGTGCTGGAACGGTTGCTTCAGCCAGGGCGGTTCCAAGAGCTTGCCGAAGCGCAAGCCACGCTCGACGCGAGCGAGAACCCGGCCAGCCGGTTGCATCAGTTGGAAGCGACGCGCAACGCGCTGAAGAACAAGCAGGACAACCTGTTCGACAGCCTCGCCCTGACCAACGACGCCCACATTCGCGCGACGTTGATGGCGAAGGTCGAGGAACTTGGCGGGATGATCGCCGAGGCCGACCGCGATCTGGCGGCGTACCGGCGACTGGCGGCGGATTGGGAGCGCAAGACGGCCATCCTGGCGAACGTCCAGCATGAGGTGATGCGTTACATGAAGAAGATAAACGCCTTGCGACTGGACAACCTCGATGATCTGCCGTTCATCAGAACCATCTTCCTCTCGTTGGGCGTCCGCCTCACCGTCAGCCACGAGAACGGCGTGTTCGAGAATGGCGTCGAGTTCAACTTGGGGGCAGACGCGGTGAAACCCTGGTTCCCGGCGGATATGGTTGACGATGTCCCCACCACTTTGTCTGGTTCATGAACACGAACCCCACGCCAGAGGTCCGCGCGCCCCTGATCGCCCTGGGCAAGCGCTATGGCTGCGTCGTCATCGGCTACTACTTCCTGCCCGATGTCGCGGGGTCCGTGAAACGTAATGCGGCGCGCGAGGGCAAGGCGAAGGTTCCGCCAGTGGCGATCTACGCGACGCGCAAGAAGTTACAGCCACCCACGTACACAGAGGGGTTCGATCAATTGTATGCTGTTCGCACTGTCGATGAGAATGGCTTTCAGGTTCAGCCCTTGCCGTGCTTATCCGAGGAGACGGCGGATGAATAATCCGCCACTGGTGATCGTGACGGGACCGCCAGCCTCCGGCAAGACGACGCTAGGCCGGGCGCTCGCCACGCGGCTGGGCATGCCGTTTCTCTACAAGGACGGCATCAAGGAGACACTCTTCGACACACTGGGCTGGGGCGACCGCGAGTGGTCACGCAGACTCGGCGCTGCAACCTATGCCCTGCTCTTTCACCTGCTGGAGATGGAACTGGCTGCAGGGCGCTCGCTCGTCGTCGAGAGCAACTTCGACGCGCAGCGCGATGGCCCGTGCTTCCTGGCGCTGCGCGAACGCTACAGCTTTCATCCAATTCAGGTCTATTGCGTCGCGGAGGGCGCGGTGCTGCTGGAGCGCTTTCGCTCACGCGCGGCCACGAACGAGCGGCATCCAGGGCATGTCGAGCAGGCGAACTTGGCGGAGTTTGAGCCGGTCCTCCTGCGCGGGCGGCTCGATCCGCTGCCACTGGACGGCCCGGTGATCGAGGTAGACACGACCAATTTCGCGCGCGTGGATGTCGAGGCGATCACGCGCGAGGTCTTGATGAAGCTGGGCGACGAAAATTGAACGCTGCTATGCTACACTGCAACGGCGCACACATGTCCAGGCATCGAGGGATCACATCATGACCACCAGCAGCTATGAATCGCGCGTCGGCGCGCTCGCCCCCACCACGCGCCGCATTGACCTGCGTAGCGACACCGTCACCCAGCCGACCCCCGCCATGCGTGAGGCGATGGCGCGCGCCGAGGTCGGCGACGACGTCTACGGCGAGGATCCAACTATCAACCGGCTGGAGGCGCTAGCAGCCGAGATCATGGGCAAAGAGGCTGCGCTCTTCGTCCCAGCAGGGACGATGGGCAACGCCATCGCCATCCTGGTCCACTGCCGGCGCGGCGACGAGGTCCTGGTCGGCGACCGTGCGCACATCTACCTCTACGAAGTCGGCGGCGCCGCGCGCCTGAACGGCTCGCCTGTTCGCGCGATCCCCACCCTGCCCGATGGGACGCTCAATCGTGAGAAGTTGGCTGGCTCGTTCTTCGGCGACGACGTTCACGAGGCGCGGACGGGTCTGCTCTGCCTGGAGGACACGCACAACATGTGCGGTGGCCGCGTGATCGCGCCGGAGACGCTGCGCGACCTGGCCGCCCCGGCGCGGGCGCGCCATCTGCCCGTCCATCTGGATGGCGCGCGCATCTTCAACGCCGCCGTCGCGCTTAGTATGCCCGCTGCTAAAATTGCCGCAGAGGTCGATAGCGTGATGTTCTGCCTCTCGAAAGCCTTGAGCGCGCCGGTCGGCTCGATGCTTGCGGGGTCGGGTGACTTCATCGCCGAGGCGCGGCGCGTCCGTAAGCTGCTGGGCGGCGGCATGCGCCAGGCGGGTATTCTCGCCGCCGCTGGCATCGTCGCCTTGAACGAGATGGTCGAGCGGCTGGCCGAGGACCACGCCAACGCGCGCAGGCTGGCCGAGGGGCTGACGCAGATTCAGGGTATTAGCGTTGATCCGGCGGCGGTCGAGTCGAACATGGTCTTCTTCGACGCGCCGGAAGCCGAGAACACGCGGCTAGTGGAGGCCGTGGCGGCGGAGGGCGTGCTGTTCTCCGGCAGCGACGACGGGCGCATCCGCGCCGTGACGCATTACGGCATTAGCGGTGAGGACATCGACGCCGCGCTGGGAGTGATCGGTCGCGCCGCGCGGGTATAGACGAGCAATTGGCGCTGTTTCTGTAGGGGCGTGGCCTGCCGCGCCTGTTTACGGGAGAGTGAGAACGTATGAGCGCGCGGGCGGACGAGGCGTTGATCAAGATGAGTGCGGGCGCGCTGGCCGCCGCGATCGCGCGGGGCGAGGTCTCGGCCACTGAGGCAGTAGAGGCGCACATCGCACGCATCGAGCAGGTGAATGGCGCGCTCAACGCCGTCGTGGTGAAACGCTACGACGAGGCGCGCGCCGAGGCGAGGGTCGCCGACGAGAAGCGCGCCCGTGGCGAGCCGCTGGGTCCGCTGCACGGCGTGCCTATCACCATCAAGGAGTGCCTCGACCTCACCGGGACGCCCTCAACCTTCGGCCTGCCCTCGCGCGCCAGTGTCCTTGCCACGCAGGACGATCCGTGGGTCGCGCGTGTGCGCGCCGCTGGAGCGATCATCCTGGGCAAGACCAACGTCTCGCAACTCCTGCTCTATCACGAGAGCGACAACCCTGTCTATGGCCGCACGAACAACCCCTGGAACCTCGAATGCGCTCCCGGCGGCAGCAGCGGCGGCCAGGCGGCCATCATCGCGGCGGGCGGCGCGCCGCTCGGCCTTGGGACCGACATCGGCGGAAGCATCCGCGTTCCTGCGACCTCGTGTGGCGTCGTAGGGATGAAGCCGACGGCCGGGCGCACGGACGATCCCGGACGCTACTCCGTGGCCATCGGCCAGCGCGCCATCGTCAGCCAGATCGGCGTCCTCGCGCGCACGGTGGACGACGCAGAGCTTGGCCTGCGCGTGATGACCGAGGGCGGCGCGCCTGACGGCTCGCCCACCTTCCCGCTCGGCGACTCCGCCGGAGTGGATGTGGCGAACCTGCGCGTGGCCTACTATACCGACGACGGCACGTTCACCGTCGCCCCCGCCGTGCGCCGCGCGGTGATCGAGGCGGCGGGCGCGCTCGCCGGACGTGGCGCGCAGGTGACCGAGTGGAGTCCCTTCCAGCCGGAGCGTGGCGCCGATCTCTTCTTCGGCGTCCTCGGCGCAGATGGCGGCGCCTCCGAGAGGCGCATGCTCGGAGGCGACAAGCGCGACCCGCGCATCGCCCAACTCCTGTTACTCGCGTCTGCCCCACGCCTGGTCGTCGCCTCGCTCGTCGGCGGGCTGCGCGCGGGCGGGCAGCGGCGTCTGGCGGCCATCGCCCGCAACTTCGGCTATCGCGACACGGCGCGCTACTGGCGGCTGGTCGAGGAGCAGATGGACTACCGGCGCGACTTCCTGCGCGCGCTGGATGGCGACGAGGGCGGCCCGTTCGACCTCATTGTCTGCCCCGCCTTCTCGCTGCCGGCGCTGCGCCACGGAGCCAGCAAGGATCTCGTCACCGCAGGCGGCTACGCGATCCTCTACAACGTGCTCGGCTACCCGACCGGCGTTGTCCCGGTGACGCGTGTGCGCGAAGGCGAGGAGAGCCAGCGCAAGCGCTCGCTGGATGCGCTGGAGCGCGCCGCACAGGCGACCGAGCGAGGCAGCGCCGGGCTGCCGGTGGGCGTGCAGGTGGTGGCGCGTCCGTGGCAGGAACACATCGCCTTCGCCGCGATGCGCGCCATCGAGGCCAGCCTACACGGGAACGCGGACTATCCTGGAATCGCTATGCTGTAGCGCGAGATATACGCTACGACTTGATCTCTACGGTATCGGCTTCCTCGGCGACGGCGGCCCTGGCTGGCCCTGGCAGGTCGTAGGCAACCTCGCCGTGCAGCGCCGCGTCAAGCCCGTCGCGCTCGTGCTCCACAGGGACGCGCACGGGCGTGATCAGGTTCACCAGCTTGAGGATGCCGAAGGTGACGACGAACGCATAGACGGCGGCGATAGCGACGCCAGCAATCTGCACGCCAAACTGGCGCGCGTTGCCCTCGATCAGCCCGCTGTAGCCGTTGATGGCGGCGACGGCGAAGACGCCGGTGAGGATCGTTCCCAGCCCGCCGCCAACGCCATGCACGCCCCAGACATCCAGCGCATCGTCCCAACGACGGCCGATGCGGAACTGCACCGCGCCATAGCAGGCAAGCCCAGCCAGCGCGCCGATGATGACGGCGGCCCATGGTGGCACGTATCCCGCGGCGGGTGTCACGGTCGCCAGCCCGGCGACGGCTCCAGTCAAGGCGCCAGTCATGCTCGGCTTGCCCTCGCGCCACCAGGCCAGCGTTAGCCAGGTGACCATCCCTGCGGCCGCCGCAGTGTTGGTATTCACGAAGGCGACGGCCGCGACGCCGTTGGCGGCCAGCGCGCTGCCACCATTGAAGCCGAACCAGCCGAACCAGAGCAGTCCAGCGCCAAGCGCGACGAAGGGAATATTGTGCGACGCGACCTTCTCGCCGGGGGCGAGCGCGCGCTTGCCGACGACGAAGACCGACGCCAGCGCCGCCATCCCCGCGCTTAGATGCACGACGATGCCGCCGGCGAAGTCAATGACGCCCCACCTGGCAAGGAAGCCGCCGCCCCAGACCCAGTGGACGAAGGGGATGTAGACCAGCAGGCTCCACAGCACGAGGAAGATGAGGTACGCCTTGAAGCTCACGCGGTCGGCGAAGGCGCCGGAGATCAGCGCAGGGGTGATGATGGCGAACATCAGCTGGAAGAGGAAGAAGGCGAGGAATGGGACTGTGGGCGCATAGGTGTGGCTGGGCGTGACGCCGACGCCCTGGAGGCCGAAGTAGTCGAGGTCGCCGATCAGCCCGAAGTGGTCGCCGCTATAGGCGAGGCTGAAGCCGACGAGCAGCCAGAGGATCGTCACGACGCCCATCGAGATGAAGCTCTGCATCATGATCGTCAGGACATGCTTGTGGCGGACGAGTCCCCCATAGAAGAAGGCGAGGCCTGGGGTCATGAGGAGGACGAGCGCGGCGCTGAGGAGGAGGAAGGCGGTGTCACCGGTGTTGAGGTTTGCCACGAGCGTTCTCCTTTGAACGGCAGTGGACGCAAACACACGCTATGACAGTGCGCGGCAGACAACCATCGTACCAGTCTACGCCTACCCTGTCAAGCCGTGCGCCGCTAGATGCGCAGCATGCGCGCCATCGAAGCCAGACCGCGGGCGAACTCTGATTATCTGACGCTGGCGATGCTATTGCGATGCGGGGACCACGCGAACCAGAAGGTGGCGGAAGCGCCCCTCGTTTGGATGGCCGTCAAGCGTCGAGTACTCGCTCCACGACATCTGGTAGGAGCCGCGTAACTCAAGGGTGGATTCGCGCCCTTTCAATGTGCCAGCGCCAGTACGCGGCGCCCACTCCGGCGATCCGCTCAAATTGGCGCCTTCATGGATCCGGAAGGCTGCGTCCGTGGTGTCGGAATGCGGCGATGGAGTCCAGTAGGCGCTGTCATTCGTCAGCAGGATGGCATAGCCAATCACGCTTGGTATTTCGAGTACGCTGCGCTCTAAGGCTACTACCGCCAGCACATGTATCACCCACTGCTCGTTTTCGACGGCGAGACCGACCAGCTCATCGCCGCCGTGCTGCGCCAGGGGACGGCGCATGCCAGCCGGGGCGTCGTCGCCATCTTGAAACGGTTGGTCGCCGCCATCCGTCGTCGCTGGCCCCACGTCGCCATCGCACTGCGCGCCGACAGCGGCTTCGCGATCCCCGCCCTCTACGACTACTGCGAGCGCGAGCGGATCGCCTACACCATTGGCCTCGCCCCCAACACCCGCCTGCAGGCGCTGGCCGCCCCGCTCGTCGCGCAGGCCAAGCAGCAACACCAGCAGACCGGCGAGAAGGTCCGCCTGGCCGGCGAGGGGCGCTACGCCGCCGACTCCTGGCCCCACGAGCGCCGCGTCATCGACAAAGCCGAGGAGGTGGCCAAAGGGAGCAACCTGCGCTTCGTGGTCACCTCGCGCACCGACCTGGCGCCGCTGGCCCTCTACAATTGGTACGTGCGCCGCGGCGAGCCCGAGCTGTGGATCAAGGATCTCAAAGACGCCTGCTTCGCCGATCGCCTCAGCTGCCACCGCTTCTGGGTCAACCAGTTTCGCTTGCTGCTGCACGCCGCCGCCTACTGGGTGCTCGACACGCTGCGCCGACTCTTGCTCCAGGCCGGTAGCGCTCGCATGCAACTCGACACCCTCCGTCTGCGTCTCGTCAAGATCGGTGGCTGGGTCCGCGAGCAGGGGCGGCCGACGCTGCACCTCCATCTCGCCAGCAGCCATCCCGGCGAGCCGCTCTGGCATCTCCTCGCCGCGCGCATGGCTCGCGCATGGCCTGGGGCGCTGGGGTAGCAGACCGTCCCGCCTGCTGGTTATGGGCCTTGGGGAAGTGGCTGGCCCTGGTGGCGCGCTGCGTAGTCCGCTTGGAGCAGCCCGTACACCTCCACGTCCTCGAAGGCTCCCCACTGATAGATCTCCTGCCGCAGCGTGCCTTCATGGACCATCCCGAGCTTCTCCATGACGCGCATCGATGCCCGGTTGCGGCTCATTCCTTGCGCCGCAACGCGATTGATGCCCAGTTCCGCGAAGGCATACGCCACCACGCGCGCGCCAGCCTCAGTCGCATAGCCCTGGCCCCAGTAGGGACGGCCGATCCAGTACGCCAGTTCGGCGCGGCGGTGCGCGGGGGCCAGCAGCAGCGTCATGCACCCCAGCAGCTGACCATCCCGTCGGCGGACAATGGCGAACGGATAGCGCTGCCCTTGTGCGGCGGCCTCGTGCCCCGCCGCGATCCACTCACCGGCGCCGCCCGGCGGATAGGGGTGGGGGATGTTCGACGTCCGGGCGACTGTTGCATCCCCCGCTAGCGCCTCGACGACAGGGGCATCCGTCAACTCGAATGGGCGCAGCACTAAATGCTCGGTGGAGAGTGTGTGCACGCCGGCTCCTTCTGGACTCCCTACTCCCCTGGCGCACTCACTTTACCGCATGCTTCAGGATAGTGGAACAGCCTCCGTGAATAATCGAGGCTAGTACCCTGTTACTCCTGAAGTGATGGATAGAGACGCTTGAGCTTGATGCGGGCGTTGGCGGTGGTGAAGCGCCAGTCCACCGTGCAGGTGGCACCGTTGCGCCGCTCCTGCCAAGCGGCGACCTCGCGCGCGAGTGTGGCCATGTCCGGCACGCGGCGATCGAGGCATTGACGGCTCAGCACGCTGAGTTCGATCTCGGCGATATTGAGCCAGCTCCCGTGCTTGGGCGTGTAAGGGATCTCCAGCTTGTCGGCCAACCGCTTGGCCTCACTGGGCGGAAAGACGTCGTAGAGCGCGCCGGGCGTGTGCGTGTTGAGATTGTCGAGGATCAGCACGATGCGCTCGGCGTCGGGATAGCGCACGTCCACCAACTGCTGGATCTGCTGGGCCCAGTCGCGTCGGGTGCGCTGCGCGGTGACGTCGACCCAGCGCCGCCCAGCGAGCGGCTCACAGCAGAGAAAGAGATTGATGACGCCTTCGCGTTCGTACTCATAGTCCACCCGCGATCCGTGACCGGGCGCCACTGGCAGGCCAGCCCGCGTGTCGCGCAGCAACTGCTTGGACGTCTCATCCAGGCAGATCAGTGGACGACGCGGGTCGTAGGGGCGGGTATAGACCTCCAGGACGTCTTCCCTGCGCCAGACAAAGTCGCCATGGGCCTCGGGCGGGAGGCGCCACTGCTTCCTCAGGTGCGGCTTGAGCGCGTTTTTTTCAGCATCCGGCGCACCGTCTGATACGAGACGGCATCCGCGACGATCTCCAGCTCGACCAGCCTGTCGGCGAGCAGGCGCAGGCTCCAGCGCGCCTGGCCAGTCGGCGGCTTGGCGCACGCGAGGGCGATGAGTTTGGCTTCTTGCACGCCGTCCAGCTTGCGCACGTACTCGCGGGTGGGCGGCCGGCGGTTGAGCGCCGCCTCCAGCCCCTCTTCGACATACTGTTTGCGCACGCGTGAGATGGTCGGCTGGCTGACCTCGACCGCCTCGGCGATCGCCTCATCCACCCAGCCCGGCCCCTCCGGGCCTTGGTCCGCCTTCAATAAGATGCGCGCGTGGGTCAGTTTGCGCACCGATTCCGTGCCAGCGGCGAGCAAGTGTTTCAAGTGGTCGCGTTCAGTGGGGGTGAGCATCACCCGATAGCGTTTGTGCATACCAAGAGGCTATCACTCCCCATCCAATACGTCAATTTATGGGTCACAGGCTACTAGAGGGTAACGTCACGTGCTCGTCTACTCGCCATAAGCGTTATATTTCGTTTCTGGTATGACCAACCAGGTGACAGGCAATCTCGAATGCCCATCACAGTGACCACCCATCGTCGGAAATCCCTTGACGGGGCAATATGGGGCACCAATTGGAAAACCATGTGGGCGCTTGCTATACTGGAGTACGAGTAAACAGGAGGATCGGCAGGACTGATGCGACTTACCCGTGCCGTCACCCATGTCCGCCTATGCGCGGCCAACGACGCCAAACTTGCCGCCCTCGATGAACTGGCCGCTGAGTTTATGGCCCTCTGTCAGCAGTATGTCGTGGCATTCTGTAGTGAGGTTGAACCCAACGCCTTTCTCGATCCCTGTTTCCCCAGTCCTCTCTCCCAGCGCTGGCAGCGTGTCGCAATCCAGCAGGCGGCAGGCGTAGCTCGCTCCTGGCGCTCCAACTACGAGCGGGCCCAGGATGACTTTGCCGATATCCTTGCCGCGCGCTATGACGAGGATCATTTCGCCCATGAGAATCCTAACGAGGTATTACCTACCTGGCAACCTTGGCGGCCTCCTACGCTTAGAAAGACTGTCATCAGGGCCAACGCGAATGTGGCCGTGCTAGAGACCAGCCAGAACACCGATTTTGATTATTGGCTCCGCGTCAGCACACTAGAGGCGCGACACCCTATCCTCCTCCCCGTCGCGCTTTCGACCTACCACAGACGCTTACTCTCTGGGAAGATGCTCGATAGCAGCACCACCCTTACCCGCACGCCTGATGGATGGTGGCTTACCCTGTCTTACGATGACGACGTTCCCATCCAGACTCCTGTAGATGCCCCAGTCGTCGGAGTCGATGTAGGCATTACTCACTTCATCACCACCTCGACTGGCAAACACTATGGGTCGTTCCAGGGGAAACTGGCGCAGCGCCATCAGCGGGACCGGGAAAAGCGGCAACGCAAGGCCAAGCTGCGCGCCTGCCTAGAGAAAAAAGGAGTGGACCGGCTGCCCTCCACCCACAATCCGAAGCTAGCTCGGACTGTGCGCCAAGAGATCAATCGAGCGGTCAATGAGATGTATCGGGATCACCTAAATAGCCAGGTTGCCTATGAGAGCCTTTCCGTGGCTACGATGCGCTTCAAGGCGCGGCGGATGAACGCTTTGCTGTATGCATCCAACTTGGCTCATCTCCCCAAGCAACTCGCCTGGGGCGCACTTAAGCACGGGATACGTGCGACAAAGGTACCAAGCGCCTACACCTCTCAAGCCTGCCAGCGATGTCACTACGTGGCCTGGAGCAATCGTCCCGATCAGCAAACGTTTTGCTGTGGGGTGTGTGGTTTTCAGGCGCACGCCGACAAAAACGCAGCGGTGAACATCGCACGACGAGTGGGTGACCAGGAGGTGCAGGCGTGTCGGAGTCGGCAAGAGCTGCGCGCGCTTCTGGATGCGCGTCATCAGCGCTGGCGGCAAGAAACCGGTTGGTCGTAGTCCAACCGCCCGCCCAGTTGCTGGTTCAACGGGCGTAGGTCAACGGCTGCGGCATCTACGGATGTTTCAGCCAACTATAAGCGCTTTGCCATATAGCATCTGTTTATATAGCCAAATTTGATGTATAGTGTCGGCGAACAACGGATAGGGAGCGTCATGCGATCCACTGAGCAGGGAGAACCGGGCAACGGCTGGCGTGACTACACCGAATTGAAGCGTATGCTGCGCGCGCTGGGCGATGTCGTGCGGCTCAACATCCTGCGCGCGCTCGCCGCCGACGACGAAGTGAAGGTGACGGACCTCGCGCAGCGGCTCGCCGTCAGCCAGCCGCTGGTCTCGTGGCACCTCACCATCCTGCGCCGCATGGAGTTCGTGCGCACGCGCCGCCAAGGGCGCGAGGTCTATTGCTCGCTCGACGTCGCGCGCTACGAGCAGTGCGTCGGCGCGCTCGCGGCGGTGATCGGTCAGGCGCCGACTCTGCAGCCCGCGCGTGTCGGGGCGGTCTCGTCGGGGCGTCGGCGGAAAGAGAGCGAGAGCCGCTGTTAATGGAGCGTTTGGGATCGCTCGCGCTGTTGAGCGCGGGCAGGCAGGAACAGGCGCCGGGAAGAGTACGGCGCGGAGGAAGCAGGGAGCATCGTGGGTAACAAGAAGGTGCGTGTCGGCATCATCGGCGTGGGGAACTGCGCGTCGTCGCTCGTCCAGGGCGTCGAGTATTACAAGCGCGCCGTCGAGACAGACGCCATCCCAGGGCTGATGCATGTCAACCTGGGCGGCTATCACATCAGCGACATCGAGTTCTCGGCGGCCATCGACATCGACTCCACCAAGGTGGGCGAGGACCTCAGCGAGGCGATCTTCTCCGGGCCGAACAACACCTACAAGTTCGCCACTCCGCCGACAACTGGCGTAAAGGTTGCGCGCGGCATGACGCATGACGGCCTGGGCAAGTATCTCTCGCAGGTCATCAAGAAGGCTCCCGGCTCGACCGCCGACATCGTCAAACTGTTGCGCGACACCGGCACCGACGTTGTCATCAACTACCTGCCGGTGGGCAGCGAGACAGCGACCAAGTGGTATGTCGAGCAGATTCTCCAGGCTGGCTGTGGCTTCGTCAACTGCATCCCCGTCTTCATTGGACGCGAGGACTACTGGCGCAAGCGCTTCGAGGAGGCCCAGTTGCCCATCGTCGGCGACGACATCAAGAGCCAGGTCGGCGCGACCATCGTGCACCGCACGCTCGCGCGGCTCTTCCAGGATCGCGGCGTCAAGCTGGAGCGCACCATGCAGCTCAACGTCGGCGGCAACACCGACTTCTACAACATGCTGGAGCGCGAGCGCCTGGAGTCGAAGAAGATCTCTAAGACCAACGCTGTCACCAGCCAACTCAACTTCGACATCGGCGCCGACAACGTGCATATCGGCCCCAGCGACTATGTGGCCTGGCTCTCCGACCGCAAGTGGGCCTACATCCGCCTCGAAGGGCGCACCTTCGGCGACGTGCCGCTGAACGTCGAGCTGAAGCTGGAAGTCTGGGACTCGCCGAACTCGGCGGGCGTGGTGATCGACGCTCTGCGCTGCGCCAAGCTGGCGAAGGACGCCGGCGTCGGCGGGTCGCTACTCGGGCCTTCGGCGTACTTCATGAAGTCGCCAGCGGTCCAGTACACCGACGAGCAGGCTCGGCTGATGGTGGAGGAGTTCATCGCGGAGTTCGGTCAGAGCGCAGCCGCAGACCACGCTGCGACCGAGACGCCTGCCTCCGCGGCCGTCAAGGCGAACGGCGCGAAGACCAACGGCAGCAAGGCGAAGTAAGCGCCCGACCGCCGATCAGCCATCCGACTGCCTCTTCCCTACCTCAGGAAGGGGCAGTCCTGTTTATGCGAGAACAGCGTGCGCAACCGCGCAGGAGGCCATTGCGCAATTTGGCGCATAGCCGGAGTCAATGTCAGACCCGAACATCGTGTGTATACTACTGGCGTATCTGGCTCAAGGGATGTATGTCGGCTTCATCCCCTTCATGGGCGAATGCGACTACCGAATGCGCTTACAGGGAGGTATTCGATGGAGGCGCAAAGCGCCAGGCGGGGTGGCGGACGACCAGGGCTCGCCGTCGCCGTGTAGTTTCTTGGTCTGATCGCCCTCACACTGGGCGGACTGCTCTTCTTCAACGTCATCACAGTCGAGCAGTTCGTCGCGCTGCTCGTCCTGGCGTCCATTCTGGCGCTGGGCATCATCTTCACCATCCGGGCGCGCAGTGGCGGCGGGAAAGCGGTGGCGCTGCTAGGCACGCTGATCCTGTTCGTAGTCGTCTCCGTCGCCATCATTTTCAGTGGCGCGCCACTCCTTCTGCGGGCCTCGTCTCCAACCGCCACGGTGAATCCAGGGCCAGGTGTAACGCCCACAGGGTCGCCAGGTCCGGCTGCGACGCCTATCCCGACGGCTACCGCGTCGTCGGCTAGCGCCGATTTCGCCGTGGCGGAGTTCGGCGTGTCGCTCATCTCCATGGTGGCGGGCATCCTGTCGGTCATCGTCAGTCTGATCGCGCTCGTCGCCGCACGCGGGGCAAATCGTCCTCCGTCCGCGTCGGGATCGTAGCGCCTTCTTGGCCGCGCCACTGCCTCGTTCTGAATACCTGACAGAAGATGTCAGGTATTGGCGTGTACGCTGCCTCCGAAAGGAGGCGCAAATGGCGGAACGAACTGACTTGGCGAGCCATGATGCGTTCGTGACAAAGGATTACACCGCGCAGTACCAAGACCCGATCACACTGGCGGCGGGAGAGACGGCGACGCTGGATGGGCGCGAGGAGCCATGGGAGGAGAATGCCGATTGGATCTGGGTATGGGGCGTGAATGCGGCGGGCAAGAGCGGCTGGATTCCCCGCGCGTGGCTGCGCATCGAAGGTTCGAGAGGCGTCGCGCTCGCGGACTACGATGCGCGCGAACTGACGGTCGCGGCGGGCGAGCGGGTAAGCGCGTTGCGTGAGGAGAGCGGCTGGGCGTGGTGTATAACGGACGCCGATCGCTCCGGCTGGGTTCCGCTGAGCCACCTGCGCTCCGCGCCATAAACGGCTCAACCGGCCCGTCGGTAGAAATGGATGTGCGAGGGCGAGCGCCGGTTGACTGTCGCTATTGATGGGAGACGCGGCCCATCAGGGGCGACGCCGCGCCGTGCGCGAAGACTCGCGCTGGATTATGCGCGCTTGCGGCAGACCACGATGATGCTCCTGCTGGCGGCGGTCAACGGCTCGAGATTCCAGTCGCCGTACTCTCGTAGCGGCGTGAAGCCGTTGTAGCGCAGCAGCGCCGCCAGCTCCTGCGGGAAAGTGAAGCGCAACGCGATACGCGTGACTTTGGTCTCCTCCTGATCGCCCTCACGCCAGCGCCAGTAGGTGGTCCAGTGCAGGATCTGCGCGACATGGTCATAGACCTGCGTTTTCGATCTACGCGCCTCGCGTCCGCTGCTATCGGTGTAGCGCGGCCACTCCTCTTCCTGCTCGCGCGTCTCGAGCAAGGCCCAGTCGCCATCGTGGCTCCGGAGGCTGGCCCATTCCTCGGCGCTGCTCTCCAGCGTAGCCCAGCGCGGGTTGCGCGTCTCGAAGGCAAACAGACCCTCGACGTCCAGATGCGCGCGCACGCGCTCCAGCAGCGCCTCCTGGTCGGCGCGTGTCAGGAACGCCTGGAAGGCGTTGCCGGTCAGAAAGATCAGTCGGAAGCGCTCGCCGAGGTCGAACGTCCGCGCATCACCCGCGACCCAGCGCGTGGGCAGCCCGGCGGACTTCTCGCGCGCCACCTCGAGCATCCCAGGGACGATGTCCAGGCCGGTCACGGCGAAGCCCTGCCGCGCGATCGGGATGCTGACACGACCGGTCCCACAGGCGAGCTCGAGTATCGGGCCGCCAGTCTCCCGCGCCAGCGCGGTATAGAACGCGACGCCTGTGTCGCTGCGATTCGCGAAGTCGTAGCCGCGCGGGTCACTGAACTCTTCCAGGTTGTCGTCGTCAATCAAACGGTTATCTCCTCGCCTACCTCGGCCCATTCTGTGGCGCTGACACCCTCCACACCATACGCCTGGATACGGACAGCGCCCCTCACGCGCCGCGCTCTTAATCTGCTCATAATCCTGCCATAACACAGACGCGATATGATGATCTCTGAGTGTGCTTGTGTCTCAATAAGACACAGGTGGTGTACAATACCCTCCCAGGCGGCTTGTCCACCGAAGTAGGGAATAGAGATGCGATACTGGCTCCTGCGCGCGGCGACCTGGCTTGCGGCTCGTGTCCCACGGGGCGCGCGTATCACCGTCGCCGGAGTGGGCGCCACCCTTGTCTTCTCTCTCTGGCGCTCTAAACAGCGCGCGACCGTCGCCAACATGGCGCAGATCATCGGCGCAGACGAGCATGACCCCTACGCCTTCCGGCTCGCACGCGACTCCTGGCGCGATCACGGGCGCTATATCTCCGATTTCCTCGCGCTCTCGGCGCGTCCGCATCAGGTAAGCGACTACGTTGTGGCTCACTGGCGAGATGAGGCGCCCGCTCCGGGCAGCCTCAACCTGCTCGACGAGGCGCGCGCGGCGGGCAAGGGTGTCCTGATCGTCACCTGCCACTTCGGCGCGTGGGATATCGCAGGCCTGATTACCGCGACACGCGCTCCCTTGCATGTGGTGGCCGAGCGCTTCTCCGATCCGCGCGTTGATACGCTGGTCGAGGCGCAGCGCAACGCCATGGGCATGCAGGTGCTCTGGATGGAGAAATCGCCGCGCCAGATTTTGCGCGTGCTCCAGCAGGGCGGCATGGTGGCCATCCTTGTGGACCGTCCACTGCCAGCCGGTGAGGGGACGCCCATCGAGTTCTTTGGCCGGCGCTGCTACGTCCCCGGCGGCGTGGCGCAACTCGCCCTGCTCGCCGGCGCGGCGATCTTTCCCGGCTTCGCCTACTACGATGAGGCGTTCTCGCCGACCTACTACACGAAGGTTTTGCCCCACTTCTTCGCCACGCGCACAGGGGACCGCGAGGCCGACGTCATCGCCACCACCCAGCGCATCTACGACGCGCTCGCCAGTGTGATCCGCCCGCGCCCGGCGCAGTGGGCGATGTTCCGCCCCTTCTGGCCAGGCGTCAGCGCCCATCCCGCCCCCGTCGCGCAGGCGCCGGCAATGACGGCGTCGGAAAGGAGCCAGGTGTGATCAAGTACTGGCTTTTCCGGCTCGGCGCGGCGGTCGTCCCACGCATTCCCTACAACCTGCTCTACGCGCTCACTGGGCCGCTGGCGTGGTTGTTGTGGGTCAGCGCGAGCGGGCAGCGGCGGCGCGCGGAGTTCAATTTGCGCCACGTGCCGGGCCTCGCCGAGGATCTGGGACGACTGCACCAGGCGACACGCCAGGTCTTTCACACGACACTCCTGAACTACATCGACTTCTTGCGCGGACCCTCGCGTCCGGACGCGGAGGTGATCGCCAGCTATACCGTCGACGGGATGGAGACGCTGGAGGAGTGTCTACGGCAGGGGCGCGGGGTGATCCTGCTCTCCGGGCATTACGGCAACTTCGAGATGAGTATCGGTCGGCTCGGCGCCATGGGCTATCACGTCGTCGCGCCCGCCGAGCGCATCAAGCCAGAGCGTCTGTACCAGTTCATACGCGCGTTCAGGGAGAACCACCACTTCCGCTTCCTGCCCGCCGACGACCGCGAGACGGTGGTCCAGCTCAAGCAGGCGCTCGCTCGCAACGAGATCGCGGGCTTTGGCGTAGATCGTTATGTGACGGGCGCGTCCACAGCGGAGATTCCGTTCTTCGGCGCGCCCGCGAAGATGGCGGTGACCCCCATCGCGCTCGCGCTACATCTGCGTGTTCCGGTGATTATCGCGGCGGGTTGGCATGTCAGCCGCGGGCGCTATCATGGCGTGATCCGCCGGCTCGATCTGGAGACGCTCTACGATCAGATGAAGGTCAAGACGCTGGCCGCGGCCAAGGAGTACGGCGCGCCAAGCGTCGTAGCGCTCAAGCAGCGGGCAGCGGTAGAGGGGCAGCGGCTTTTCCTGGAGCGGTTCGAGCAGTTCATTATCGCCCGTCCCGGCCAGTGGGTCTCGGCGCTCGCCCGTGTCTGGCCCGAATCATCATCCCAGCAGGCTGGAGTTGGGAGCGCGACCCAGCGCACAGAACAGGAGTCAACGCCTACCCCTGCGGCAAGGCATGGACGTGATGGCCGCGCGAAATTGGCGTCAAGAGTGGCATACAGTAGAGGGCGCGTTCCGGCCATGAACACTGGCCCCGTGTCCTCGCCGCAAGTTTAGGATCACAGGACGAACCATAGTTGGAGGCGCACATTTTGATGAACTCAATGGATTCAAAGCAGGAAACAGATCGCGGGGCGGCGGAGCGGGGGCGCACGGCGCGCCAGCGCGCGCTGATCGCCGCGCATCCCCTCAACCGCCAGGCTGGTGTGACGATTCCCTGGGAACGCTTTGGCCTCGCCGACCTGCACATGCACACCCACTACAGTGACGGCACCGGCTCGGTAGAAGAGGTGCTCGCGCATGCCCAGAACGCCACGCCACTCGACGTGATCGCGATCACCGATCACGACACTATCTCCGGCGCTTTGCGCGCGCGGGATCTCGTCGCCCGGGGCGACTATCGCTTCGAACTGATCGTCGGCGAGGAGGTCAGCACGCGCGAGGGACACATGCTCGCGCTCTTCATCGAGAAGCGCATTCCTCCCGACCTGAGTATCGAGCGCAGCATCGATCTGGTACACGAGCAGGGTGGCCTCGCGATTGTGGCGCACCCATTCAACCGTGTTTTCCGCTATAGTGTGCAGAAGTCCGTGATGGATCGCCTGCAGCGTCAGCCGGACCTGCATCCCGATGGCATCGAGACGCTCAACGGCAGCTTCGCCGGCATCGGCTCTTCGCAGACGGCGATGCGTCTGGCGCGCGCGGTCTATCACTGGTCGGAGATTGGTGGCAGCGACGCGCACACGCCCAGCGCCATCGGCTGCGCGCACACGCGTTTTCTGGGCAGCGGCGCGCAGGGTCTGCGCGAGGCGATTCTGCGTGGGGAGACAGCGCCACAGGGGAACTTCTGGCGCTCACGCGAATACCTAGTCATCGCGTCGCACCGCGCGGCGTTTGGTCACGCGCGTATGTACGCCGCCCAGGAACGCCCGGTGGTGCGCGCCGCGGGGTTACGCGCCCTCGCGTTTGGCTGGAGCGCGCGCGCCGCGGAACGCTATGTCGCTCGACACGTCGTGCCGGTGAGGGAGGGCATATCCGCCTGACCCTACCTCACCCCAGAGTCTGGACGCGCATGTGAAGATCGGCCTCGTCTCACCGTATGACTGGAGTTATCCTGGGGGCGTGCAGGATCATATCCGTCGCCTGGCGGCGACATTACGCGCGCGGGGCCACGCCGTGCGTATCCTGACTCCCGCGACGGGGCCACGCGCCCGGCAGGTGGAGTATGGGGTCTACAAACTTGCGTGGGCGGCGCCGTTGCGTGTGAACGGCTCGGTCGCGCGCATCTCGATCACGCCGGACGTAACGGGGCGCATTCGCAACGTGCTGGAGGTCGAGCGGTTCGACATCATTCACCTGCATGAGCCGTTCGCTTCGGCGCTGACCCTGGACGTGCTCCGGCTCGCGTCGATGAGCGACGCGCTCTACGTGGGCACCTTTCACGCCTGGGCGCGCCGCGGGCTGACCTCGACGCCCGATTGGGCGTACGCCTCGGCGAAGCCCTTCCTCGGACGCTACATGCGGCGGCTGCATGGGCGTATAGCGGTCTCGTCGGCGGCGCAGGAATTCGTCTCGCGCTTCTTTCCTGGCGAGTATCGCATCATTCCGAATGGTGTTGATATCCACCGCTACGGCGTCGCAACGCCGCCGCTGCCGCAGTACGGCGACGGCAAGCTCAACGTCGTCTTTCTGGGACGTCTGGAGCCGCGCAAGGGATTGAAATTCCTGCTGCGCGCGCTACCGCGCATTCGCGAGCGCTTTCCCAATACCCGTTTCCTCATCGGCGGGGATGGGCCACAGCGCGCACGCATTGAGGCGTGGGTGCAGAAGAAGGGCTGGCGCGATATCGTGTTCCTGGGGCGTGTGGCGCCTGAGGACCTGCCATCGCTGTATGCCTCGGCTGACGTCTTCTGCGCGCCCAGTGTTGGCGGCGAGAGCCAGGGCGTCGTGCTGCTGGAGGCGCTGGCGGCAGGGCGAGCCGTCGTCGCCTCCGATATCCCCGGCTATCGCTCAGTCATCCAGGATGGAGTGGATGGCTTGTTGGCGCGCCCGCGCGACGCCGATCATCTCGCCTGGACGATCTGCCATTTGCTGGGGGATCAGAAAGAGCGCGCGCGTCTGGGTCTGGCGGGGCGTCTGCGCGTGGAGAGCTTCAGTTGGGAGCGTGTGGGGCGTCAGGTCGAGGCGTACTACGAAGAGCTGTGGGCGCGCTATGTCTCGCCCGCGCGGCGCATTGCGCCGCCGAGCCGGGCTGTGGCGCGCGCGGAATAAAGCGGCTGCGGTCACGGTGAGCGCCTCCCTGGGTGGGACGATGGACTTATTGCGGAGATCTGGGTAGTGTCAGACGCCTGTGGGGTGGTAGAATAGGCGAGAGGATGGCGTAGGGAGCAATCATGTTTGGCCCAGATATACAGAAGCGCGCGCGACACTTCGCCGAACAGGTGGTCCGGCCGCTGGCCGCGCTCGGCCTGACACCGAACATGGCGACACTGCTTGGGTTCCTCTTCAGTTGTGTGACGGCCGGTGTGCTGGCGACGGGACATCTGCGGATCGGCGGCTTGATGGTCCTGTTGTCCGGCGTGTTCGACATGATTGACGGCGCCCTCGCTCGTGTACGCAATCAAAAGACGACCTTCGGCGCGTTCTTCGACTCAACCTTGGACCGCTATTCCGAGGCGGTGGTCCTGCTCGGCCTGATCGTCTTCGCGCTCAACACGCCCACGCTCGCCCAACGCGACTGGATCGTGGCGCTGGCCTACATTGCGGGCATCGGATCGCTGATGGTCAGCTATACGCGCGCGCGCGCGGAGGGCCTGGGGCTGAACGCGAAGAGCGGACTGCTCGCGCGACCGGAACGCATCGTGCTGCTGGCGGCTGGGCTGCTCATTGGTGGGCGAGACTGGCTGCTGTGGACGCTGCTGGCGCTGGCGCTGGCGAGTGTGCTGACCTCGATCCAGCGCATTGCGGCGGTCAGGAGGGTCGCATTGCGGGCAGATGCGGGCGCGGAAGCCGATCGTGCGGCTACCGGCGCATGGCGCTTCGAAGGAGGATGGAATCTTCCTTTCCTTTCCAGCGGACGCCAACGTCGCACGCACGACGACACGTCCGGGCCATCGATATCCTCTGGGCGCGCCGCACGGCGTTGAGATTCGTTTCTATTCAGTAGGCGCGATGATGTCTCCACGATTGGGATTCATCGCCCGAACAGTATCATGCGCAGCCGCAGGCACTGCCGATGTAGCCAGCGGCGCAAAACAAATCTAGTCGGAGAGCGCGTCCGCCGCTGAAGAGCGGAATGGTGAAAAGGGATGGGAGGGGCGGGTACGAAGGCGAGCGCGCGCTGGATCGAGGTAGATCGCAACGCGCGCCAGAAACGGCGCATGCGCCGAAGAGGCGCCTCCGCTGGCTGACACGGGTGTAGAGCGCACGACGCTCCCCCGATAAGATCGAGCAGACGGATACGCTGGCGCAACGAACTTGCAGCATGCGGCGCCACGACGCAGAGACGCTACCAACGAAGTCTGCGCGCGCTCGCCTCCCCGCCACACATCGCCGCGCTTCTCCATGAAGGAGAAGTAGGAGTAGAATGACGACAACTGATGATGGCGCCCTGACGGCGTCCGGCGCGCCGGGACATGGCGCGCCAACCCCCACGCAACCAACCAACAAGCCTGCCACTCGTCGACGCCGCGCGCCGAGCAGGCGTCGCACTGAGGGCGAGTCCTCCGTATCGTCGGCGCCGACGGATGTGGCTACTGAGCCAGCCGCCGAACCTGTCGAGCAAGCCACGTCCCCAGTGGATGCGCAGCCAGCCGCCGGCGCGCAGGACGAGCATTCACAAGCGCCGCAGACAAGCGCGCGCCCACGCCGCGCCCGCAACGCCAGGAGCCGGCGTCCAGCCATCGAACTGGTCCGCCCACCGTCTGAGGGGGAGACCGATGGCGCGACAGAGAGCGAAGCCAGCGGCTCTGCGGACGAGGCCGCCAGCGCGCCTGCAAGAGAGGCGCACACGGCTCCGGCGGAGGTCGCATCGGCGGACGAGGAAACCGCCACATCCAGCCCCACGCGCCGCTATCGCTTCGAGCGACCCGCGCGCCGCGCCACGCCGACCAGCGCCGCGCCGACGGTGCGCCCCGAACGGTTGAGCGGGCGACTCGCGCCGTCCGCCCAGCCAGAAGACCGGTTACAGGCGACAGCCGTTCCAGAGACGCCAGCGAGCGCGGCGGAGGCTGGCGTGGAGCAAGAGGAGTCGCTGGAGAGCCTGCTCGCGGGACTGGGACAGGGCGCGACCGGCGAGACCACACTGCTGGATCATCCGGAGGAGGCGCCCGACGCGTCGGCTCGCGCTGACGGGCCTGCTGAGCCACCGCTACTGGAGCCTGAGATTGAGCCGCTAGCCGAAGAGGCCGAGAGCGCCGAAGGAAGCGAGTCACACGAGGAGACGCCGGCCACGCGCCGTCGTCGGCGGCGGCGACGCACCGGAACACACGGAGCCGAGGGTGAGGAGTCTGCCGAGCAGCCTGCGACGCGAACGGGTGGCCTCTCGGTAGTGGATTTCGGCGCGCCCACGCCGCCCGCGGTAGATCGCCGGCAAGGCGCCGTCGAGCCCCCACCATCCGAACCGCCTTATGCGCCATTCACCGCGCCGTATACGCCTGGCATGCGTAGCCGAAGCGCACGACCGGCGCAGCCGCCAACCTGGAGCCTGGGCGAGCCGTCGTCGCAGGAGATTAGCCAGCCAGACAGCCCCTTTGTATCGCCCGATCCAGTTTACCCACGTGGCTTCGGGCCACAGCCGCGCGGCGTCGCCGGTCCCGTACGCGAGCCATACACGCCGCGCACAGGGCGCACGGAGCGTGGCGCGGAGACACCGATCTCGACGAACCAACTCGCCAACCTGGTGAGCGGCGCGATTCAGCAGCAGACGGATCGCCTTCTGACGGAACTGCGCCGCCAGGCGCCGCCGGCGAGCATGACGGTCTCCATGCCGCCGTTCCCTTCGACCGAGCGTGTGGGCGTCTTCGTGGATGTGGCGAATATCGTCTATTCGTCGCGCAACCTGCGGGTGCAGGTGGATTTCGGGCGGCTGCTCGACTTCCTGCGTGGGAACCGCCGGCTGATTCGCGCGCACGCCTATGCGCCGACCAGCCCGGAGCCGCAGGCCGACCAGGCGTTCCTCTCGGTGGTGAAGGGCGTTGGCTATCGTATCACGACGAAGAACTACAAGACGTTCTCCAGCGGGGCGAAGAAGGCCGACCTCGACCTCGACATGTGCATGGACATCGTGCGGCTGGTGGATTCCGGCGCGGTGGAGACGGTCGTGCTGGTGAGCGGGGATAGCGACTTCCTGCCGCTGCTGGAGTATTGCTCGGACAAGGGAGTGCGCGTGGAAGTGGCCGCGTTCGACGACTCCGCCGCCGCGATCCTGCGCCAGAGTTGCGATCTCTTCGTCAACCTCTCGCTCGTGGACGATATTCTGGTGTAGCAGACCTAACCCCCTGTATTTCCCTTCCCTGGCAGGGAAGGGGAAGGCTAGTGGGCGCCGGAGAGAACTTGCGCTCTCATCCGACGCCCCAGACAGTTGCCGCGCTCTGCGCCTCTCACTCGACCTTGAGGACGCCGATCGCGCCTTTCATCGCGTCGGAGAAGGAGTGGGTGACGAAGGGGTACGTGCCCGCCTCGGGTGATGAGAACTCTAGCGCCGCGCCGCCGCCCGGCGGGATGGTGACGGTCTGCTGACCCCGCGTCTTGTTGGCGGGATTGCCGTCGGCGTAGACATCGCTCATGATGGCGCCAATGACATGGAAGGCGGAGAACTGGCTGGGGCCAGCGTTGAGCACGAAGAGGCGCACCTTCTCATTCGGTTTCGCGGTGAGCGGAGCGTCCTTGTACTGGTTGGCGTAGCCGTTGAAGACGACCAGGTCTGGCGGGTTCCCCGCCATGATGCCGTTGACGTCCAGCCCGAACGTGCCGTCGCCGTTGGCCTTCATATAGAACTCGCTCTGCACGAGCACGTACTCACGCGCGGGACTCCACCCACCGGCGGGATCGACGATGATCGCGCCGTACATGCCGTTCGCCATGTGGTGCGCGACAGTGGGCGTGCCGCAGTGGTACATGAAGACGCCGGGGAAATTGGCCTTCCAGGAGTAGTTCAGGCTCTTGCCCGGCAGCACGTTGACGTAGTTCTGGTTCGGCGGCGTCTGCGCGGCGTGGAAGTCGAGCGAATGAGCGATCTGCCCTTTGTTGACTAGCGTGAAGTTGATCGTCTGGCCCTGCTTGACGCGCAACACCGGTCCAGGCACGGAGCCGCCATACATCCATGCCTCATAGGTGACGTTGGGCGCGATGCCGATGCGGCCCTCGTTCACGTCGAGGGTGATATTGACGGTATCGCCGCCCTGCGCGGTCGGAGCGCTCGCGTCATAGGGCTTGTGCGGCGTGTTGATTCCAGTCTTGGGGCCTGTATTTGCAGACGCGGAACTTGAACTAGCGCCCGAGGCGCCGCGGCTGACAGCTGCGTTGGTGAACAGCGCGATGACCAGCGCGCCGATCAGCGCGAGGCCGACAATGCCAAAGATCCAGGTGCTGTCCAGGCCCTTGAATGCCCCAGACGTAACTGCTGGCGCGGCGACAGGAGTATCCGTCGTGACTGGCCGGGTGGCGGCGCTTCCGCTCTTGGCCTGTGTGACGTCCTGGCTCTGGGTTTCGTCCGTCTGTATGCTCATAAGGCTCCCTCGCTTTGATTCCTCGTGAAGGTGGTATCCAGCCTCAGGCGCCGTCATCATCCGCCTTCTGGCGTAAGAGTACCTGTCGGCATCTGTTCGACACTGTGACAAAAGTCGCATATTGCGCGTGGGGCGCTGGGGTGTGATGCGACTGTGACGCGCGCGATGAGGTCGTTACGCGCCTGGCTCGAGGAGTGCGCGCAGGTGGGCGCGATCAGCGACGCGCGCGCGTCCTTTGACGATCTCGACGGCGCCGAGCGCCTCGAACGCGGCGAGGGCGCGGGCGACGATCTCGCGTGTGGTCCCGATGATGGCGGCCAGTTCCAGTTGTGTGCAATAGCGCGTGCGGCGTCCCTCCGCGATGGCCTCCTCCTGCTCGATCAACGCTTTGGCGAGGCGCGCTTTGACATGGAGGAAGGAGAGATCGCCGACGACCGAGACGAGGCCCCGCAGGGCCAGTGCGAGGCGCTTGATCGCGGCGTCGGCGACCTCTGGATGCTCTTGCACGAGGCGATGGAGCTGTTCCTGGCCGAGAACGTAGACCAGGCTCCGCTCCATCGCGGCGGCGCTGGCGGGATTCGAGCCGCCATCCAGCGCGGGCACATCGTTGAAGGTCTCGCCGGCGCCGAGCAGGCGCAGGACCTGTTCTCGGCCAGCGACGGATGTGCGGTAGACCTTGATGAGGCCGGACCGCACGTAGTAGAAGCCGTCGCCGCGTGCGCCTTCGAGCAGGATCACGCCCTTTCGGGGGGTGTGTTGTTCGCGCATGAAGCTCGCGACGCAGCATACGGACAAGGACACCCACGATGGCGCGCAAGACCTATGCATCCGAAGTGGAAGCGTATATCGATGCGGAACTGAAGGCGGCGAGTAATAAACGCGCTCGCAGCGATGAGAGTCGAGCAGTGGTCTCTGAAGCGGTATCTCTCACCATTCTAGCCACATTGCGCGCGGCGCTCGTGCGAGGAATACGGCTCTACGGCCTGACTACGCTACTTGCGCTCCTACCTGCCGTCGTGATTGTGGCGCGCGCTGGTCTGGGCGCGCTTCCCCAGTTTGGAGATCCCGCGGCTGGCTGGTTGTCCTGGGCAGGAAGAGGGCTTCCCATCGCAGCTGCGGGATGGGCCCTGCTGGTAATGCTCTGGCAGGCGCGGAATACCTGGCGGCGGGCGCGCGGTCGAGCGCCGGCCACGCTGAGGTTTCGTCGAGGTCGGAACACCAGCGAGCGCGATCAATACCAGGAATTTCCTCCACTGGAACAGATAGCTATTAAGCTGGGAGTCGCGGTAGCGACGCTCCCTGCGTTGCTCTGGCTGGCGCTTTCCAACAGCGGCGATCCGCTCTGGCTCCTGGGCGCGCTGGTTGCGCTCCCGCCATTCTTCTTGCTTATCACTGTTGGACTCACCAGTTTGCTCAGCAGGCTGGGAGCTGTAGGCGCTATGGACTCATCACATCGGCTAGACAGGCCATCCCAGCAATCCCGTGGAGTCACTGTGCTTGATGAGCGGATCACTCAGTTGCAGCAGATGCGGGACTGGCTCAAGGATGACAAACTCAGGGCCATGATGGATGACCTGACACTCCCCCGGCTGAAGCCAGGAGGTTCTCGCTCGTCGCAAGCTACTTAGGCCCGTGTCAGGGGCGCTACTCCGATCGGGCGGAGATACTTGACGGTGTCGGCCTGGATCTTGCTGTAGCGACCATGCGCCGCTTTCGAGCAGATGTTGCTCGCTCCGTTGACGTCCCGGTGGACCCGCGCGCCGCAGCGCGCACACCCAAACTGGCGCCCGCGCGGCGAGGAGGGTTGGACATGCCCACTCATACTACACGTTCTCGTCGAATACGCCTCGTCGATCCACTCCACGGTGACGCCGACACGCGCCGCCTTCTCGCTGAGGTAGCGGGTGAACTGCCCATGGGGCCACTGGCTGATCTTCTGGTTCGTCTGCTTGCCCAGGCTGACGCCGGTCTGGATGTCGCGCACATCCCCTACCGCGATCAGCTTCGCTCCCTCGCTCTGGCAGAACGTGACGACCTTGCGCGCCGCCTGGTGTAGAATATCGCGCTGCTGCCGAAACAGCTTCGCGCTCACCTGCGCTCTGCGCTGGAGCAAGCGCTTGGCGCGTCGCGAGCCCGGCTGGCAGCGGCTTAGGCATTCCTGCAGTACGCTGTGGACCTTGTTGCGCCATTGTTTGCAGGCGCGCAACTGTCGTCCCGAGACGACGAGGGCATGACGCCGGGTCGTCGTCACGGCGGCGATGTGCACCTCCCCTAGGTCCACCCCCGCCATCTCTCCGGCCCCGCGCGGCGGTGGCAGCGCCTCCCCCGTGTCAAGCGTCAGACAGAGTTCATAGTGATCGGCCCGCCAGGTCAACTCTGCGCGGCGTAGGTTGGCGCTCTGATACTCGGCGGGCAACGGCAGCAGCAGGGGTGGCCGCTGGGCGCCGGTGGGCAGGCGCAGCTGGCCAGAGGGCAACACGGTGAGCGCCTGGTCCTTCCAGACCACCGTCTGATAGACTTTGGGGCGGTGGGGATAGTGCGTCTGGAGGTGTCCGGTTTCAGCCCACTCCTGCCGCCGCAGTTCGGTGGCCGTATCCATGTTGGCGGCGAACTTCTGGCAGAGCGCCTGCACACGCTGGCTGTGCAGCGCATACTGCCCACCCTTGGTCGCCTGCTCAAGCTCGCCCACGCTCAGCCACTGTCCGTGAGCGCGAGCCTGGGAATGCAGGGTGACCAGATCCGTCCAGAGACGTCCTGCCTCGGCGCGCAGCGCCTGACACTGGGCGAGCGCCGTCTCTGAGAGACTACGAAGGGAGATGAGGCGGACGATACACTGCGCACTCGTCTGTTTGTACGGCATGTGTGCGCCTCCTTCCCTGCGAACACAGCATACTCGCTAGAACAGGCGTCTGTCAATGGACAGGGCGATTCATCCCCACCATGAATGACGGGGCTTTCTCGCCCTTCTTCTGTAATTGGCAAGCAGGTCGCCAAATCCGAGCGGCGCCAGGTCACCTATTCGGTTGCTGTGGGCGCCCTGTCGCTACTGGCCGGCTGGCTTCTCTCAGCGATCAGCCCCATCTCGGCGCTCGCGCAACTCTTGCCGAGATGACGGCGCGTCTACCTATCAATGTAACTTTGACATAGTGCGGCGCCACCCATAGGATCGCCGCAGCAACTCTGCGCCCAGAACGTGTCGCACAAGGTATTCACCGCATCCTATTTTCACAGGTCTAAAAATATGGTATCATCTCGCTAAAATATGTCGCCGAGCCAGAGGTGAGGAAATGAAGATCGCCTACATCGGGATTCCCGCGCACGGGCATACCAATCCTACGCTGCCGGTCACGCGGGAACTCGTCGCGCGCGGGCATGAGATGCTGTACTACAATGCGGAGTGGTTTCGCGCGCAGGTCTCCCCGACCGGCGTGGACTTCCGCGCGTATTCTGAGCCAATGCCCGCCGAGCATGTCATCACAGAGGCGCTCGCCGAGATCATCACGGCCTCGCGCCTCCTCGCTGAGATGAGCGAGCGCCTGACGCCATTTCTGCTGGACGAGCTGGCGCGCGAACAGCCGGACGTAATCATCTACGATTCGGTGGCGATGTGGGGCTACATCGCGGCGCGCACGCAGCGCATCCCGCACATCTGCTCGATCACTCATTTTGTGCTGAATGGCTCGCAGCGGAGCATCGGTCTAGGCGAGATCGCGCGCTACATCTGGACCGCGCTGCCGCACGCGGCTGCACTGATGAGCTGGAAGCGGCGCATGACACGGCGCTATGGGAAGAATATCGTGGGAGGTATCACGGAATACGGCGACCTCAATCTCGTCTTCACTTCGCGCGAGTTCCATCCGCCCAAGCGCTTCGTCGACGAGCGTTTCCGCTTGGTGGGGCCGAGCATTGATCCCGCCACACGCGCTGGCGATCTCGCGCTCGACTTCCCCTTCGACGAGATGGGCGGAGGCGCGGTGGTCTACATCTCCCTCGGCACGATTAGCAATGTCAATCCTGCGTTTTATCGCACGGCGTTCGAGGCGTTCGGCGGCTACCCCGCGCGCTTCATCCTTGCAGCGGGGCAGCACACCAATACTGCCCAACTTGGCGCCATCCCGGCGACTTTCACCGTGCGCCCGTACGCGCCGCAACTGGAAATCCTGCAACGCGCACAGGCGTTCATCACCCATGGCGGCATGAACAGCGTGCAGGAGGGGCTGTACTATGGCGCGCCAGAGATCGTCGTACCCCACCAGCTCGAGCAGGCGCTCAATGGCAAGCGTGTGGCCGAGACCGGCGCGGGAATACTGCTGGGCGCGCGTCCACCCTACGGTCGGGCGCCCGCCGAACAACTGCGGGCCGCGCTCGATGCGGTGTTAGGCGACGGGACCTACCGTGAGAACGCCCGGCGCATCGGCGAGACGCTCAGAGCCGCCGGGGGCTATAAGCGCGCTGCTGACGAGATCGAAGGGTTCGCAGGCGTGAAGCGAACGCAGCCGCTATAGCGGTATGCCACACGGCAAGCCGCCGGAATGTATTCCAGCGCTGCTACGCATGAGTGGACGCTTAGCATCACCGCTCAGCGAATGCGCCGCTTCTTGTGCAGTTGACACCGAGTCGCGCATGTGACATACCGTCTCTGGAGGCAGATGCAAGCTTCCTGTGCAACGGCGCATGGAGCCGCCCCAGCGGCACAAACGTACGATGGGTCGTAACCATACGCCTAGCGCTCCTGCCGGAGAATGTCCGGTTATGGACGACACGAAACGAGGCGTCTTGTGAGTCAGACCAGTCCAGCGGCCCGACGTCCTGCGTTGGTGACCTTCGCGGCGATCCTGTTGATCATGCTCGGCGGCTTTGAACTCGTCATCGCCATCACCGAGTTCTTCCAATACGCCTTCGGCACACTGCCGCCGCTCGTTGGGAACAATTACAACATCTTCTGGGGCATCCTCGATGTGCTCTACGCGCTCGTGCTGCTCTACGCGGGCTACGCGCTGCTGCAGGGGCAGGCGGTGGGACGACTGGTGGGGCTCATCGTCGCGATCTTCGCCGCGATCCGCTGGTTCTTCTACCTGTGGTATGTGCCCTGGACGGCGGCGCTGGTCATCGGCATCTGCCTGCTCGTCATCTATGGGCTGGTGAGTAACGAGGACTACTTCACCAACGGCTGAGCACGGCCGGCAATAGCCTAAGCGTCACGAGCACGGCCAGGCGCCTTCGCTAACACCGAGGTGCGTGTGTCTTCGCACCGCCGCCGAGGTCGCCATTCGCCGCACGCGCCCGCGTTGGAACCATCACGCCGCCAGGAACAGAGAGCGGTTGGGCCCTTCGGGGAGCGGTGGCGCAGGCTGCGGTGGAGACACGAGCTTCCTGCTGCTTGAACCCGGGAGTGTTATTCCTTTTGGCCAGGGCGCCTTGGGCGCCGCGGATGGGGCATCAATTGGCTGGATAGTGTATGCTAATCGGAGGCTGCGCCTGTCGAAGAAGACACGGTAAGAGCGTCCTTCTAGCGAGAGCGCGACGAAGCCAAAAGCAGCGGCGCCTGGCAGCGTGAAGGCGCCCTGGGAGGGGATACTGGGAGGGGATGCCTACAATGAGTCGACGATTTCTCGCTCTTCTCGCGTTCGTCGGTGCGATCGCCGTCCTGACCACGGGATGTACCGCTATCATCATCGGCGGACCGACCGCCGCGACCCGGACCCCCACTACGGGACCGGGGACGCCCACCGGGAGCGTCACCCCGACCGGTCCAACGCCGACTCCCGTCACCGGTCCGAAGGGCGCAGCGACCCTCACGAAGGCGCCGACAGGGCAGGCCCATCTCACGTATGATCCCAATACCGAGAATTTGACCATTCAGACTACGCTGACGACGCTGGCGCCCAATAGCCCGCATGCGATGAACATTCGCGCCGGCAACTGCATCAGCACCGGCCCTGTGATCGTGCCTTTGCCGAACGTGACCGCTGACGCCGCTGGCAACCTCAACACGTCCTCGAGCCAGATGGTCCAGCCAGGGACACAACCCACCAGCGGCTGGTATCTCGAGGTGACCAACGGCCTCGGCTCCAGCTCGTTTGACACCCTCAATCTCGTCTGCGCCAACATCACGTCCGTTCAGGGCGGCGCCGGCCAGCCACAGACGAGCAATGTGCAGTTCACCCAAGGCGTCGGGCCGAGCATGAACGCGAGCGGCAAGGCGACGTTCACCCTCGCCAATACACAGATCACCGTGACGCTGACCGCGAGCGGCCTGGAGCCAGGGTCGCACCATGCGGCGTTCGTGAGCCAGGGAACGTGCCAGAATCAGTCTACCCAGAAGGTCTTCGGGCTGAGCGCGCTCACCGGCGACAACTCTGGCAACGCGTCGAGCACGACGGTGATCAGCAACGTGCAGTCGGCGCCAAGCACGGCTTGGTACGTCATCATCACGCGGGGCACGAACCTGAATAGCTTTATCGACGCCGCGCCCATCGCCTGCGGGAACGTGACCGTCACCCAGTAGTAGGGACGCCGCTGAGTAGCGCCAGGTGGCCTGGCACGCTTGCGCTCACGCCTTGCGGGTCAAGCACAATTGTTGTCTGATGTAGCTGACACCTCAGGCGCACATGCGCCGGGAGCCTCCAGGAATACCAGAGCAAGGCGAAGGGATGGCAAGGATCATGTCAGAAGCGCGGACCGAGCGCAGCACCGACCCGTCATCCAATCAGGCGTCGTCCAGCGCTTCGTCGAGGCGCGCCAGCGAATCCAGTACAGCGCAAGGAAAGACCAAGATTGAGGATGCGGTGGTCGCCAAGATCGCCGACATGGCGGCGCGCGAGATCCCCGGTGTGCATGACCTTACTCCCTTAAGCACGAGCAAGATGCTCTCCGGCATGGCATCGGGCCTGGCGTCTCGCGTGACCGGGAGTGGCAGCGGACAGGCCACGCAGGTGGTCGATGTCGTCGTGGGTGAGATCGAGGCTGCGGTCGATCTCGGGATGAGCGTGGATTACGGTGAGAACATTCCACAGGTCGCCGATGCCGTCCGGAGCAATATTATCGGTCGGGTGCGGGCGATGACGGGATTGATCGTCAAAGAGGTCAACATCGATGTGACCGACCTCTACTTCCCCAACTCGGAGAATCAGGGCAAAACGCAGGTCCAATAGCGACGCGCACGCTCCGATCACGATGCGCTTCTTCAGCAGCCAGAGTCCCTGTGGGGAAGCGCTGGCCTGAGGCTTGTTGATGGAGAAGGGGGAGAAAGGTGGCGCGCGATGCATGGCGCAGTGTCTTCCCAACGGGCGCAGGACGCCGACGCGCTGGATGAGCCAGGGGCCGTCTCGCGTGACGACAGCGATGACGTGGCGCTGGCGCTGGCGCTGGCGCAGGCGGCGCTCTCGGTCGAGCAGGTGGTGGATGTGAGCGCGGGGCGCTATGGTACCGCCATCACCTATGGCCCAGGAAAGCGCGTGACAGGAATTGTGTTGCGCCGCCGCATGCCGCCAGAGACAAGCGCGCCATCTTCGTTCGTCGTCGAGGCGCATATTGTTGTCGCCACAGCCGCTGTAACCGTCCTGGCCGCTCCCCCCCTCGCGGCTCCCACAACGTCGCGGGATAAAAGGCAGCGTCCGCCGACGACTATCGCGCACAGCGCGTCAGATACGCCACGAGCGCCTGTCCTCATGCGCATCGCCGACGAGACGCGCCGCGCGCTTACCGAAGCGTTAGAGCAGTTGCGGCCCAATGAGCAGTGGATTATCGACGTCACCATCGATGACCTGCGAGATACGGACGCACGCGACTCGTCGCGAGTACAGTGATCGCGCGCATCTGGTCTTGGTCTGTCAGCGCGCGCAGGCACGGCGTCGCTTGAACTGAGTAGTGAAGCGTCGCAACAGCGCGCCAGCGGATGGGAGGAAGCGGATGGCGACGGTGAATCCCATTGACGTGTTCAATCGCGTCCTGCTCCTGCTGTTGGGAGCGCTTGCGGTCGTTGTGGGCGTCATCGCACTGCTGCTCCTGCTGCCAGTGATCCACCCGGCGGACGTGAGTCCTGGGGGATTCCTGAAAGATTTCTGGCAGGGGATCGCAAATCTCGCCGGCGCCACAGCCACCACCGCGGTGATCGGCGCGATTCTGCTGGCGCTGGCTGGTCTCGCGGTGATCATCATCGAGTTGCTCCCTCCGCCACGCGAGGAGCAGACCTATGTGGTGCGCAAGGATGGATTGGGAACGGTGACGGTGGCGCGTAAGAGTGTGCGGCAGGTCGTGCTCTATGAAGCCGCCCAGATCGATGGGGTTCGGGAAGTGCGTCCCGAGGTCAGCAATGGCGCAGATGGCATCCACATCATCGCGCACGCCTCGCTTGCCCCCGATGTGGTGGCGCCAACGGTCGGGGAACAGTTGCAGGTGAACATCAAGGAGGCTGTGCAGCGGCATCTCGGCCTTCCCGTGGCCGAAGTCCAGATTCATACGCAGGTTGAGGCGCTGGACACACGTCGTCGTGTACGCTAGCAGTCACCGCCTGGCGTGTCTGGATTTGAGTTGGAAGAAAGAGGGAGAGCGATGTCAGGACAGGTGGCTGGGATCTTTATTGGGATCGCGCTAGGCGTGGTCTGGATCACGTTGGGCTTTGGCGCTGTCGCGCTTTGCGTTGTGCTGGGGATCGTTGGCTGGATCGTCGTCGGCGCCGCGCAGGGCAGCATTCATTTAGGCGATGTCGCGCAAGATCTGCAGGGCCGCCGCCGTTCCGCCGAATGAGGCGCGATTTCCTTACTTCTCCCGGTGGTGCTCGCGGGTGGAGAGCTGACCACAGGCGGCGGCGATGTCGTCGCCCCGCTCGGCGCGCACCGTATTGCTCACGCCGCCCGCGCGCAGCAATTCACGGAACGCGCGGATGGCCTCGCCGCTGGGCACGAGATAGGCCGCGGCGGTGCGGTTCACCGGGATGAGGTTGACGTGGCAGAGCTGGCGCAGCGGAGCCAGCAGCGCCGCCAGTTCGCGCGCGTGTTCCGGCCGATCGTTCACCCCCGCCAGCAGCACATACTCGAAGGTCACCTGCCGGTTCGTGCGCGCGATGTACGTGCGCACGGCGTCCAGCACGACCTCGATGGGATACGTGCGCGTGATGGGCATGGTCTGCAGGCGCATCGCGTTGTTTGGCGCGTGCAGCGAGATGGCGAGATTCACCTGTTCAGGCTCCTCGGCCAGCCGCAAGATGCCGGGGACGACCCCGACGGTGGAGATCGTCATGTGGCGCGCGCCGATGTTCAGCCCCTCTGGCATGTTGAGGATGCGCACGGCCCTGAGCGTGTTCTCGTAGTTGTGCATCGGCTCGCCCATGCCCATGAAGACGAGGTTGGTGACACGCTCGACGCGCTGCCCGTCGGGCGCGATCCACAGACGCGCGCGCAGGTCGCGGGCGCAATGGACCACCTGCGCGACGATCTCGCCGGCGGTGAGCCGACGGTCGAAGCCCATCTGCCCCGTCGCGCAAAACGTACAGCCATAGGCGCAGCCGGCCTCGGTGGAGACGCAGACCGTCGCGCGGGCGCGGCTCTCGCTCGTCGCGGGATAGAGCATCAGCACGGTCTCGATCAGCCGCCCGTCGCGCAGTTCCAGCAGCAGCTTGCGCGTGCGCCCGTCCTTCGAGAGCAGTTCGGTGCGTACACGTGGACCGTCAATGTTCGCCTCGGCGCGCAGCCGCTCACGCAGGGACGCAGGCAAATTCGTCATCGCGTCGAAGTCGGGCGCGAGGCTGCCATATATCCAGTCCGCCACCTGCCGCGCGCGGAAAGGTCGCTCGCCCCAACCAGTCAGCAGATCGGCGAGTTCAGTGAAGCTCAGGCCGAGGAGGTCGTGGCGTTCGGGCGTGATGTCGCTAGGTTCGATTGATGGCATGGAGGTATCGGGCGTGGTCATGTGACGGAGTATTCCTGACGAGTGTACGTACCAAATTCGCTGCGACAGGCGTTGTTCGAGCG
>Ga0207684_10000337_pt1 | contig 65590 bp, 62 predicted proteins | sample KBSK5501metaG_FD_184342 | JGI IMG/M metagenome (GOLD analysis project Ga0207684, IMG submission 184342) | Corn, switchgrass and miscanthus rhizosphere microbial communities from Kellogg Biological Station, Michigan, USA - KBS K5-50-1 metaG... | ecosystem: Host-associated > Plants > Roots >...
GGCTTAATCAGCTCGAGATTTGGTTCTCCAAAATCCAGCGGGACCTCATTGCGCCGCGGCATCTTCAGTTCCAAAGCCGATCTCGCCCGCAAGATTATGCGTTACATTCGCCATTACAACAAAGCCGCCTTGCCCTTTAAATGGACCTACACCAACACGAGGAAAAGGATCCACTAAGCGTTCACTTTCATCTGTTACACTGCACTAGTTAATCTTGTTTGTCTTGTCAATCCACGCGGCCAATTGCGAGATGAGGCGGCGCTTGAACTCCGCGCGGAACTCGATTTCATCAACCGCCTTGGCCACCTCTTTCGCACTACCCGCCGTGGACGGTAAATTAGTCTTTGCATAAGCCTTCAATTCGGCAGCGTGTGACTCTTCGGAGAAAAAGTTGAACAAGCTCGGCGCGTAACTGATCGCCCCCAGTGCATCCGTTTTCGCTAGCAGCGCTTTCATGTTCGCCTTCGCAAACCCCCATGCCAACTCGGGATGGTCGCTGTATCGAGCAACTTTGCCGACCAGAAAGACGGCACGACTCGTTGGCAACTCATCAGTAAGCGAAATTTCCAAAGTTTTCGCAATAAGGGCCGGGTCTCGCGCAGCAGCCAGCGCGTCATAATAATTCTGTTTTTCTTCGATGCTGGTTGTTCTCAATCCAAGCTCGTGCAGCGCATTCCAGGTGGCTCCATCTGCATAATGCCCAACCACTGAGAAAATTGGCGCGCGCAAATCAGGCGCAACCGACGCAGGATCGACAACATATTTGTTAAATCGTTCGCGGCAGCCGGCAACAATTTCCGCGTCATCCAAATCGCCCAAAATCTGAATGAGACTCCCGCGCAAGGTTGCATCTCGCGGAGTTTCCTGCGGCTTCGATTCCCAGCCAAGTCGGTCGAAACTTGGCCGCAAGATAGCTCGGGTGTAAGCCTGAAATTTTTCCCGAGCTACATCTCCAACCAGCAACCGATTGATGTAGTCAAAGGTGTTGATGATTTGATCGCATTCTGCAAGTTCTCGTCTGGATGGGAGCTTGCCGACGAGCCCAAGATAGGCTGAAACGGAGACACGATTTGCCTGCACGAGGGCCCAGGCGTCGCCTAATAAGTTAACGCGGTCGGGCACGCTTAACTTCGACAGCGCGCCGATCAGCAATTTCCACGAAGCCTGATCGTATTGGACACGATAATTGCCTGCGCCATCCGCGTTCAATTTGAGCACGCTCGCCGGTGGAATGCCGAAGAGATTGTCAATCTTAGAGCTCATAAGATGGCTTTGCCTCACCTCATCGCCAACCAGGAAATAAGTGAGCGGAATCTTCCACTGCAGCGCCGGCGCGTTCCGAAAATGAATTGTGAATCGCTCTTGCGATAGCGAAACGTTTTCGCCATCGCGCTTCACCCTCACGATCGGAAATCCCGGCTGTTGCGTCCAGGCAGCGGCAATTTCACCCACCGGTTTGCCGGAGGCGTCGCTCAACGCGTTCCACAGGTCCGTCGTTGTCGAGTTGGAATATTTATGCGTGGCCATGTAGCGCCGAATGCCATCACGAAAAACATCTTCACCAAGAAAGCTCTCGAGCAAGAGCAAGAAAGCCTGCCCTTTGCGATAAGTGATATCGTCGAAAGCGTTGTTAGCTTCCGCTTCATCGGCGATCGGTTGCTGGATTGGATGAGTTGTCGATCTCGCATCGCCTTCCATCTCTAATTCCTTCGAAATACCCGTACGTCGGCTCGGATCACGCGGTATGGTTTTCTGAAGCCAGACTTCCCACTGCGGATTGAAATGCGCCGTGCACTTCGTTCCCATCCACGAAGCGAAACCTTCGTTGAGCCAAAGATTATCCCACCACGCCATGGTTACGAGATCGCCGAACCATTGGTGCGCGGTCTCGTGCGCGATCACTTCATAAATTCGCTGCCGCGTTGTGACGGACGATCTCTGTGGGTCGAACAAGAGTCCCGATTCGAAATAAGTAATGCCGCCCCAGTTTTACATTGCACCCCCGAACCCGCCGGGAATGGCGATCTGATCCAGCTTCGGCAGCGGGTAATGGACGCCGAAATAGTCATTGTAATAATTTAGAATCTGCGCGGTGCTTTCGAGCGCATAACGGCCCCATTCCGCCTTGCCTTTGGTCGCGACGACCCGAACCTGCGTGCCGGCCACTTTCGTTTCGATCGAATCCAGCTCGCCGGCAACGAAAACATTCAGATAGCTCGGCATTGGCGGGGTGATTGCGAAGCGGATTTCTTTCCAACCCGGCCCGACCATTTCGGGGTTGTCGAACTTCTTTTCTGATTCGACCGGCATATTAGAAACAGCCAGCCAATTTTCGGGAACAACCGCCGTGAGTTGAAAGCGCGCGCGAAAACTCGGCTCATCCCAGCACGGAAATAAGCGGCGCGCGTCAGTTGGCTCGAACTGCGTGCCGAGTGCGATCCTTTTCGCGCCGCTGCCCTGCTCCTGATAGCGCATATAAAAAAGTCCGCGTCCCTGCTGATTAATCTTGCCGGAAAAATCAAGCGAAAGCGTGTGCGCTCCGGTGGGCAGCTCGGATGGCAGCGCAATCCTCGCCCTTTCATTTTTGTTATCAATCTTGACCGCGTCTTGCGAAACCGGTTTTTCGTCGATTGACGCGCTTGCGATTTCAATCTCGAGAGCATTGAGTACCAACTCTCGAACCGGCCTGTGTACCTCGAGCTTGACGGTTTCTGTTCCGCTGAACGCAAGCTTGTCGATCTTCGGGATTATCCGAATCGAATATTCGGTTGGAACAACCTCCTTTGGCAGTTTCCCTGGGGTCGCTGCAAAATCGAACGGCTTCTCCGCGCTCATGCTGCTGGCAAGATTAATTGAAATGGTTAAGGCGAAAAGACAGCGCACCCCTCCACTAGGCCTAAAGCAGCGCGCGTCCGCAATCTCGGTCGATTACGGCAACAAGTCTCGGACCGCGTGTGAGAAATGCCGCCAGGCAGTCACAAATTGATTCGATTGGTGTTGCACGCGGCGTTGACCAGTCGAGGGCCCGCTCTCCACCATGAGCACGAGGAGCAATTGCCCATTGCCAACCAACGGCCCCTTGATCACGAGCGGGCTTTTCTTGCTCAATTTTGTGTCTGTCTCCAGCAGGAGCTCTTTTTCTTTGTAGAGCTTCAGGTTAACGGCGTAGCCCGCTTCGCTTTCACCCTGGGCGTCAACATGGAGCGCAAAATATTTGCTCGATGCGAGCCAATCTTCTTCCCCGGTTTTCAACGGTTTGCGCGACTGCGCAATAATCTGAAATTGATTGTAACCGAACAGTTCTTTGAGCGTCTGCTCGAGGCTACTCAATTCCGAGGGAATGGGCGAAGGCTGCGAAACGTTTTCAGCAACGACCAGACCACTCCAGACTATTTGCGCCGCGCGGACCTGAATTGCTCCCGCACTCATCGCCAGACCGAGCGATGCGGCGACGATCAAAGCGCGGCTTTGCATTTAGCGTTATTTCGCTGCGTAATCGGCAGGCAATGACTGCAAACCCTCGACCCACAGCACAGTAACCTTGTCTTTTTTGGTTTCGAACATCGAGATAGAGGCGTTCGGACTCACCACCGGATCAACGCGCGCGTTCAAAATTTGCGTGAGATACTCGGACTTTTCACTCGGACTTTTTTCGCGCGTCACGACGACGGCGAATACCATGAATATCGCCAGCGCCGTAGCACCGGACAAAGCTAACCGGCGAATGCTCCACCATGTCGATCCTGCCCCACGGCGAGCTTTCGCCTCATCGTCGCGCCGAATTCGTTCGCGAATCTGATGGCTAAAGAACTCCTCGTTGGTCAGCACGTCCGCACCGAGATGTTGTTTCAATAAAGCGCCAAGTTTCTTGACGTTGCGCTTATCCGCTTCGGCCGCTGCTCTATCTGATTCGGATAACGATGACTCGAATTCAGCGAGCTCTTTGCCAGCGAGCAGGCCATCAAGCCAGGCCGTCCACTTTTGTTCAAACGTCTTCATAAACATCCCTCAACAAATTTTGGAGTTTCTTGCGCGCGTAAAAGAGGCGGGACATCACCGTCCCGATCGAACAGCCCAGCGTCTCCGCGATCTCATGATATTGCATTTCTTCGATTTCCTTCATCAAAATGACCGCCCGATGGTCAGGCGAAAGTTCTTTGATCGCATCGTCGATACGGGCGCGGATTTCGCTTCGCTCCATCCGCGTTTGAGGCAACGGGTCGGCTTTCGGTGCAGTCCTGGATGCCGGATCGATCTGTCTTAGTTGAATGGCCTCATCAAACTCCACCCCTGCGCCTTTGATTTGTTTTTTACGCAGCCAATCGATCGTCACGTTCATCACGATTCGATAAATCCACGTGTAAAAGGAGGAACGCCCGCGAAAGCGCTCGATCGACCTCCAGGCTTTGACAAAGCTATCCTGTGCCAGGTCCCAGGCGTCCTGTTCGTTATGAACCATATTGTAAATCATGGCGAAAATCCGTGTGCGGTAGCGGGTGACCAACTCGTCGAACGCCTCAGCACGACCGGCTTGGCACTGCCTCACCAGCTCCAGTTCTGACACATCGGCTTGGGCCGAAGTCGCTTCCGTTTGCATATTTAGACGGAACCGACTGTAATTTCATTCAACTCCGAAAGCCTTCGGAGCCGAAGCGGCGTCGCCATTCGCCGCGATATTCCCCCATCAAAGTAATGATCCCGTCGCGCACTTGAAAAAGACGCTGCTGCAAAACTGCGTACTGTGGGGCCGCAACCAGCTTATCAGAAACGAGCCGGGCTGCGGCTTCCATCGACAAAGTGATGGCCTTCAGGGCGCGCTTGAGATAGGCGATGGTCATCCCGATTTCATCACCGTCATCGTCACTCAAGGCCGCCGCCAGCTTCGCGCTGGCCAGCGCCGCGTGGGTGGCCAATTTTACCGCTGCGGGTTCATTTTGCAGCGATGGGTATTGATCGAAAAGCTTGTCAATCCAAACGGTCAATGCGAAGGCCGCGCGATACAGGCCGTGCTCTTCGAAGGTTTCAGTTGACGCGACTTTTTGCTCGCTTGATTCCTCGTTGTCCTCGGTCCGCCGCCAATCTTCGTTCATTAAGGCATCGACTTCATCGCTCCAATCGTTTTCGCCAGCCAGACCGGACCAACCCATTTCGCGGGCGATGATCTCGTCGCGTTGCGGATCGTCCAGATATTTCTCTAGCAAATCCATGTATTTTTCCGTCTTCTGGTCCTGTTGTTGGAGAAAGCGCTCCCAATCATATTCATCCCAGGCTCGTTCCGGTTCGCGCTCGAAGTCAGGCATAAGATGATTAAACGCCAGCTTCACTTCGTGCGCAAAAAAATTGTAGCGTGGGCCGCTGGGTTGCGTTTACGAAAGGAGCAAGCTGGAAGTTTGCTCTACCCTTTTCGTCTGCAAACGCAACTGGCCACACGCTGCGTCGATGTCGTGGCCTTTCTCCCGGCGTAGCGTCGCGGCAATCCCATGCGCCCGTAAGATTGACAAGAATTTTTCTCGCCGATGTTGCGATGGCCGCGACCACGGCAGGCCATAGACGGTGTTATACGGAATCAAATTCACCTTCGCTTTGACTCGGCTGGCGTGTCTCGCGAGAAGACGGGCTTGCTCGTTTGTATCGTTGACGCCTTCGATCAAAATGTATTCGAAAGTAAGATGCTGTTTCTTACATGACGCATAGTAGTCGCAGGCTGAGAGCAATGTTTCGATGTTATAGCGATGGTTAATCGGCATGATCTGATCACGCACTTGGTCGCTCGCCCCGTGCAGTGACACGGCGAGACGAATTTGTAACGATTCCTCCGCGAGCTTGCGAATTTGAGGTGCGAGCCCACTCGTCGAGACAGTGATGTGGCGCGCACCAATGCTCAGTCCCCATGGCGCGTTGATGATCCGAATCGCGCGCATCAAGTTGTCGAAGTTAGCGAGCGGTTCGCCCATTCCCATGAAAACGATATTGTCGATCTTGTCGCTGCCTTCGCGCTCGACCGTGACGATTTGATCAACAATCTCACCTGGCCGCAGGTTTCGCGAAAAGCCTTCCAAACCGCTCGCGCAAAATTTGCAGCCGTAGGCACAACCCACCTGCGTCGATACGCAGATCGTCCGCCGATCCGATGACATTCCATAAAGCGCTGGCGAGGCCGGAATCAAAACCGACTCGATCAAATCTCCGTCACTCAAACGAAAAAGAAATTTTCTCGTTGTGTCCTGCGCGCCAAGCACGCGGACGACGTCAATCTTGCCGAGGGAAAATTGGTCCGCGAACTGCAGGCGCAGTTTCCGCGGCAGATCTGTCATCTCCTCAAATGAAGCCGCGCGTTTTTTGTAGAGCCACTCGGCGATTTGCTTTGCGCGATAAACGGGTTCCCCGAGGGCACGAACGCTCTCTTCTAGTTCATCTAACTGCAGTGACTTGATGTCGATTTTGGCCGCGTTTCCCACGAAAGAGTTTACCGAAACGGTGATGTTCTTCAAACCCGACAGCTGGCAGATTTCCACTGGAGAATCGTCCAAACGTGGTTAGTTTTTCGGCGTGAGGATCCAACGTTTCGCTATCTGCATCGTTTTGCTATCCACTGTCAGCGCTCTAGTCACAAGTTGTGCTTCATCTGATTCCGGAGTCGTAATTGAGCACGGCACGACGACGGTGCCGGGGGAAAAAGTTTCCGGTGATAATAGTTTGACGCCAAGCGCAACTACCGGTGTGCCGAGCGCAAGCATTGGTTGGTAGCTCGCGGAGTTTCACTCGCCGAAAATTCGCCTTGATCGCTTAGCGACACCGAGAACTATCTGCGGGGATGCAAAGATCGCGCACGCCGCTGACCATCGGCTGGGAAGCAGCGCGAGCCAACGCGGTGCCTGCACTCATCATTCAGACAATCATGCTCGCGTTGCTCATCGCGTATTACGTGAGCCCATCTGTGGCAAGCGTGCTTAATCGGTTCGCGCAATACAAACGCGAACAGGGCTTGGGCTTCGTGTTGCTCGTGTCGATTACGGCCGGTGCGCTCATTCCGGAGTTATTTGTAATTTTGTTCTTTCAGCGGTGTCGCCCGCATCGCGGCAATTTGCGTAATCTGCTTTTCACCGTTCCGGTCTGGGGATTCGATGGTTCCCTTGTCGATCTTTTATATCGCGGCGAAGCAGCTTGGTTTGGCGATGTCGTTTCGGTGCCAGTAGTTGCCGCCAAAATTTGTGTTGATCAATTCGGCTACAATCCATTTTTCGCCGCGCCGTTTGGTGTTCTCACCTACGAGTGGAAAAACAGCGGCGTCTCGACGCGTCCAGTGCGCGAGCTGTTTACGCGGGAACATTACCGTACTAAAATTATCCCCACGCTGGTCGCGACCTGGGCCGTTTGGATTCCGTTAATGGCAATCATTTATTCGTTGCCGCTGGCGCTACAGTTCCCCTTGTTCGGCCTCGCGCTTTCATTTTGGGTTCTGCTTTTGACCTACATGACGAATCGATTCGCTGGAAAAATCAAAGCCGACGAGCCGCTGGCGCTGGCTGTCGCAGCAAAAAATTGAACCGCGGATCACGTGAATTCAAAGGGTTCGGATTTCGGAATCACTCATTCGCCTAACCCGCCGTTCCCTCGCTCTGAAGAAGTGTAACGCCTCGTAAACACCGGCACCATATTCCTTTTTTCCGACATAACCCCCAGCGGCTCGCACCGCGTCCTTTACTTTGTCGATCGCGTTGGCCGGGCATGATGGCATACCGGCGACTTTTCCATCCAGCATCGATATGTCGTTGTGATGGTCCCCGGCAGCGAAAATATTTTCGCGCGAGATCTCGATCAAGCGTGCGAGCTCGGCCAGCGCCGCGCCTTTGTGGTAATCTGCGTGACAAAAGCGTAAGTAAACGGTGTTGCGCTGATAATGAAGCTTGGGCTGTTGCTTGCGCGCCTGCTCGATGAACTCCGTTACGCGGTCCATTTCTTCTTCGCTTTGCGCGATCAGGCCGGCCGGACCTTCTGACTCGTAAATAACGCGCGCCTGCGTTTTTTCATTCACAAAGTCGATCACTTCCGCCAGGACCGATGAGGCCGCGCTGAAAAGCTCGCGGTGATCGCGCGCACAACGTTCGTTCCAATCCCCAAACGCTTCCCATGCGCCGCCGTTCCTAGAGGGACGAAACACGTCGCGCTCGCTCGTTAGAATAAAATCCGGGCGAAACGGAACGGCGAAGTCGGCGAGACCGGATTCGAGCAAATCGACGGAACGCCCGGTGTTGATGGCCCAGATCGCGCCGCCCATTTGCAATTCACGAATCAGCTCCATGCATTGTCGATCCAGCACCGATCCGCCCGTGCGGGCGACGAGCGTACCGTCGAAATCAGTGCTAAGAAGTTTGATTTCCGTAGGCATGGACGAACACATAAGCAAGGGTAAGAATGAGGAAGAAGAAGAGCCGGAGGTCAAGATCGACAATGAAGTCTGCATATGAACTGGCAATGGAGCGACTGGAAAAGGATCAGCCGAGCATTTTGCTAAGTGATGAACAGAAAAAACAACTCGCGGAAATCGACGCGACTTCCAGGGCGAAGATTGCGCAGAAGGAACTTTTCCTGAGAGACCAGATCCGCAAAGCGCAAAACGCTGGGAAATTTGACGAAGTGGAAGCGCTGGAGAAACAACTGACATCGGAAATTCGCCGTCTGCAGGAAGATTGTGAGGCGAAGAAAGAGAAGTTGCGCGCGAGTTTCGGAAAATAGCCGTCCTCGGCTGTTAGAGCAGACGTCCTTTCCGGTCCGGTCGCCGCGGCGACACGGACTCGCTGCGGCGAGCCTGGGGGTTTAGAGCGAGATGCGAGGCGCCTGTCTTCCTAGGGCGACGATGACGCGGATCTTTCCAGCGCTACTGCGCGTTCGCCGCGCCTTGGCAGATTCGAATCGAGAAATCCGAGCATATGTGCATGGTTGATCACGCGAACGCCTTCGTGCTTTTGCAGGTCGGCAATGCTCCGGCGGAATTTTTCCATTTTGGTCCAATGCACCTTCGGGCGGAAATGGTGCTCGGCGTGATACCCGTTATAGAAGAAAAGCCAGTTGTAGATCTTGCCGTAACTGCTCACGCCCCACGCGATCGGTTTGTCGGGATTCGCGCCGTAGTGCCGGAAGTAGCCGTTCAAATAACTGAAGCTGTGACCGAGATAAAAAAATGGCAGGAAGTAGAAAATGACGTAGCGCCAGTTGAACAGAAACATGATAAAGAGCGTAGTCGCAAATGCGGCCAATTCGATATTTCCCCACGTGAGATCGCCGTTTCTGCGCTTGCGCAATTCTTTGCGAATCGCCCTAACATCATCGCGAAAGAAACTCAAGAAAACGTAGCCCCAAGGGTTTTCCGGTTCGCCGTTGTGGCCATGTTTGTAGATCGAGATCCAGTCAACGGTTTGGCCGTTCTCGTCAGGTCGATCAGCATTGCCCCTGTGATGTTGCATGTGGACAGCGTCGTAGTAGGTCTGTGAGAAACAGCACGCGACCGATTGCACAATTCCAAAAAGTCGATTGAGCAGCGGAGAGCGAAAGAATGGATTATGGATGAAGTTGTGTCCGATGCCGTTGATGTTCGCATTGATCATGAGCGAATAAATCAAACCCAGGATGAGCATTACCCAGAGCGGGATGCGCGGATAAAGGAAGAAAAGCCCGAAAAAGTATGCGAGATGGAAGAGACTGGCCAGGGTGGGTATTGCGTCCAAACGTGTGTGGGCAAAAAGTCTTGAATTTGTTGTCGGGCGTTCTACTCGGATGGCGTCGAAGGCGATCATGTCGGAGATGAAACTCTTGGAGAGTATCTTGCGAAAGTTTAAGCGATTGGCAAGCGCATGCCAGAAAGTTCGCCTCGAGCATATTCTTGGTTTGCCAATGTCGATCTTACGCGCCTAACTTAGCGCCCGCTCCCGATGTTCGCGCTCCAACCTGAGATGAAGGTCTTCACCGGCTCGGCCAACCGCGACCTGGCCGAGCGCATCTGTAAGTACATTGGGACGCCTCTCGGCCGCGCGACCATCAGTTCGTTTCCCGATGGCGAAACCTACGTGAAGATCGAGGAGAACGTGCGCGGTCGCGACGTGTTTCTCATTCAGCCGACCTCGCCTCCGACGAACCAACATCTGATGGAGTTACTCATCATGGTGGACGCCGCACGCCGTGCAAGCGCAGATCGCATTACGGCGGTGATTCCATTTTTTGGTTACGCGCGCCAGGACCGCAAGGATCAACCGCGTGTGCCGATTACGGCGAAACTGGTTGCAAATCTTCTTCACGCGTCGGGAGTCCAGCGCGTGCTCACGATGGATCTGCACGCACAGCAGGTGCAGGGATTTTTCGATATTCCGGTGGACCATCTCTATTCCATGCCCGTTTTGATAAAATATCTCCGCAAGCGCCTAACGAGGAAAACGGTGGTTGTCTCGCCGGATGTTGGGGGATTGAAAATGGCTTCAGCGTATGCGCACGCCCTCGGCGCGAGCCTTGCCATCGTAGCGAAGCAACGAAAAAGCGCCATCGAGACGGAAGCGCTCTATATCATCGGTGAGGTGAAAGATTCCGACGTGTTGCTCGTTGACGACCTCACCGAGACCGGCGGCACACTCGCCTCCGCGGCCGAGACATTGAAGGCCCATGGCGCGCTCGAGATTTACGCGGCCGTGTCGCACGCCGTCCTGGTCGATCTTGCAATTCCGCGATTGCAAAACTCGAAAATTAAGGAACTTGTAACGACCAACAGCACGCCAGTGCGCAAGATCGAAGATTTTTCGATTAAGGTGCAATGTGTCTCCGAGTTGCTCGGAGAAGGCATGAAGCGGATTCACAACGACGAATCGGTTTCGTCGCTGTTCAAAATCGACAACGAAGCCAATGGCGAAACAGGTTAAACTTAAAGCAGAACGTCGCACTGGGATCGGCAGATCAGCAGTCCGCAAACTCAAAGCAGGCGGCATGATTCCGGCGATCATTTACGGCGGCAAAGACGAACCGCAACCGTTACAGGTCTCAGCCCGCGACGTCGATGCGATGCTAAGCCACGCCTCCGGCGAAAACATTTTGGTCGAGCTCGAGATAGCCGGCGAGGAATCAAACTGCAGCGCTCTGGTGCAGGAGATTCAACATTCACCCGTGGGCGGGGACATCTTGCATATTGATTTTCACGCTGTCTCGATGGACGAAAAGATTTATGCAGAAGTTGCGTTGGAAACGATCGGCACGGCCAATGGCGTGAAGAATTTCGGCGGACTACTCGAACAAAGCTTGCGTACGCTGGCGGTGGAATGTTTGCCGCGCGATTTACCGGATCGGATTACGGTCGATGTTTCGAGCTTGAACATCGGCGACGCGATTCATGTCCGCGACATTCAAATGCCGAAGGGGGTCACGCCCAAAGCGCAGCTCGATCTTACGGCATTTTCGGTTCTCGCCCCGGTCGTGGAAGAGGAGCCAGCGCCTGTCGCCGTAGAAGGCGCGACGGCGGGACCGGAAGTAATCACGGAAAAGAAAACCGAAGGGGAAGCGGGCGCGCCAGCAACGCCGGTCCCGGCGGCGAAGGAAAAAGAGCCGAAGAAGTAAGTAGAGCTATAACGCGTTCTGTAAACGCGTTGTTACAAATGGCGGCGAAGCCGCGTAGAATTTAGCACCGCGTTCGGAGAACGCGGCCTACCTTGCCGTGCCTGAAATCCCTCGCATTCGTCTTGTCGCCGGGCTGGGCAATCCCGGTGTGGAATACGCCATGACGCGTCACAACGTCGGTTTCATGGCGGTCGATCACCTCGCGGCGAAGTTTGGATCAACATGGGAAAGATCGACAAAGTGGGAGGCCGTTGCCGCGAAATGCGACGATGCGCTCTTGGTGAAGCCGATGAGTTTCATGAATCGCAGCGGGCATCCGCTTTTTGCCATCGCGCAGTTTTATAAGATTACTCCGCAGCAAATTCTGGTTGTCATGGACGATCTGGCATTGCCGCTCGGGCGCATTCGCATTCGTCCCGAGGGCGGGACGGGCGGACACAACGGCCTTGAATCCATCATCCTACGGTTTGGAACCAAAGAAATTCCGCGGCTGCGTATCGGGATCGGCGCCGCACCTCGCGATGGCGGGGTCGATTACGTCCTCAGCCAGTTTTTTGAAGAAGAGAAGCCGACCGTAAGGTCGATAATTGAGCGCACGGCAGCAGCGGTGAAATGCGCGATTGACAATGACTTGGTTTCCGCGATGAACAGTTTCAACAAATCTGACGAATCATGAAGAACCGTTACGAAGCGTTGCTCGTGCTTAACACGCGAGGTAAGGAAGACAGCGTGCATGACATAGTCGAGCGACTCGAGTCCGAGTTCCAAAAGGAAGGCGCTGAGGTCGAGCAGGTACAAAAGATGGATAAACGCCAGTTTTCGTATGTTGCCGGCCCGCTCGACTCCGGCTTTTACGTCAATTTCGTCTTCCACGCCCACCCGCAACTAATCGCGAAACTGCGCTCAAAGTTTAAGCTCGACCCGGAGGTTTACCGCCAACATTACCAGCGCCTGCACGAAAAAACGGAAGAGCGAGCGCCGAAAAAGTTGGCGAAAGCAAAGTAAATTCGTTAGAACGGCCAGATGGCGAGTTTTAATAAAGTTATTTTGCTTGGGAACCTCACGCGCGATCCGGAGGTGCGCTACACGCCGAAAGGGAGCGCGGTTTGCGATCTGGGCCTCGCGGTCAATCGTGTTTACACGCTGGACACCGGCGAGAAACGCGAAGAGGTCACATACATTGATGTCACATTATGGTCGCGTCTTGCTGAGATTGCGGGCGAGTATTTGAAGAAGGGGCGGCCGGTCTTCATCGAGGGCCGTCTGCAACTCGATACTTGGGACGACAAGCAAAGCGGGCAAAAGCGAAGCAAACTCCGCGTCATCGGTGAGAGCATGCAACTGCTGGGTAGCCGCCCAAGCGGCGGAGCAGTGTCCGATGCGGAACCAGAAGATCGACAATCTCGCGGTGGAAAGCCGAGCACGCCGCCACCGAAAGCCCCAGCTCCCGCGGAGCCAGACGAAGACGAGATCCCGTTTTAGTGCCACAAGCTTCCGCCGTGCGTTCTAAGTCGCAAGCGAGACGCTTGCAATGTCCCATCGATGAACGCGATTGAAGCCTGCATTGCGCTCAATATGCTACCGACCGTCGGACCGGTGCGCCTGCGCAAGCTGTTGGAAGTTTTTCAGGAACCGCAGCAAGTTCTTGCGGCCAAACGCGATCAGCTTCGCAAGGTTGAAGAAATCGGTAACGACGTCGCTGATCAAATTTCGAGCTGGGAATCGATTGTCGATCTTGCGGCCGAGTTGAAACGCATTCGCGAATTCGGTGCGGCCGTCATTACGCAGGAGTCGCCATCTTATCCGAAGCCGCTGCGCGAGATTCATGCGCCGCCTATCGTGCTTTACGTGTGGGGCGAACTGCAGGATCGAGACCATCACGCTATCGGCATCATCGGCGCGCGGCGCACGACGCATTACGGAATGGAGTCGGCCAAGAAACTCGCCTATCAAATTGCGTACGCGGGATTAACCGTCATCAGCGGTTTGGCTCGGGGGATCGACACTGCCGCGCATCAGGGTGCGGTTGCGGCAAAAGGTCGCACGATCGCGGTGATTGGCTCGGGGTTGTCGAAGCTATACCCGCCGGAGAACCAGGCGCTGGCCGAAAAAATTCGCAACGGAAACGGTGCGATCGTGTCTGAGTTCTCGATGGAAATTGAACCGGATCGACAAACTTTCCCGATGCGTAATCGCATCATTAGCGGAGCGAGTCACGGCGTACTTGTGGTCGAAGCGGGCTTAAACAGCGGTGCGTTGATCACGGCATCGCAGGCGCTTGAGCAAGGCCGTTCGGTTTACGCCGTGCCGGGTCACATCAACGCGCCGAGTGCGATGGGATCGAACCGGCTCATCCAGCAGGGCGCGAAATTAGTGATGAGCGCGAGCGATATTCTCGATGACCTCCAAATTCTTTTGCCAGAAACAAAACCGTCGCCGGAAGCGGCTGCCCGTCCGTTGCCCCCGCTCAGCGATGATGAGCAACGCGTCTTCGACGCGATTGATTCCTCGGAAACGCCCATTGATCGGATCGCGGCGAAATCCGATTTGCCAAGCGCTACTGTCTCTTCTACGCTCCTGCGCCTCGAGCTGAAGCATCTCGTCAAGCAGTTACCCGGCAAATACTTTGTAAAATTAGGCTAAGCTCGCGTGCGACCTGCTTCCCCTTTTGGGACGCATTCATATCAAATGTCGAAATCCTTGATCATTGCTGAAAAGCCAAGTGTGGCCCGCGACCTCGCCCGCACGCTTGGGAAATTTCGGCACGAGAAAGATTATTACGAAAACGACCGCTACGTGATTTCTTCGGCAGTGGGGCACTTGGTTGAGATCGTGCCGCCCGAAGGCGCCGAAGTGAAGCGCGGGAAATGGAACCTCGAGAATCTTCCGGTATTACCGGACCACTTCGATCTGACGCCAATCGAAAGAAATAAGGGTCGCCTCCACGTGCTTAAGCATTTGATCAATCGTGCGGATGTAACCGAGATTATCAACGCGTGCGACGCCGGCCGCGAAGGTGAGCTCATATTCCGCAACACCATCCGCTGGACCCGCACCAGGAAACCAACCCGGCGCCTTTGGTTGCAATCGATGACGCCGGAAGCCATTCGTGCGGGCTTCGAACATCTCCGTTCGGAAAGAGAGATGCAGCCTCTGGCCGAGGCAGCAATCTCACGCGCGGAAAGTGACTGGTTGGTCGGTATCAATGCCACACGCGCCCTGACCTCATTTAATTCCCGGACTGGCGGTTTTCAAAAAACGGCCGCGGGTCGCGTGCAAACGCCCACGCTTGCGATCCTGGCCGCGCGCGAGGAGAAAATCCGATCGTTCAAACCACGGACATATTTCGAGGTGTTCGCGGATTTCGGCGTGCAGACCGGCAGTTATCGCGGTCGATGGTTTGACGAAAATTTCAGCAAAGATCGGGAGGAGGATGCGCGCGCAGAGCGGATTTGGAATCACGAACGCGCGGTCGAGATCGAAAACAAGTGCGCAGGCAAAATCGGCGAGATTAGCGAAGAGAAAAAGCCGACAACGCAGGCATCCCCGCTGCTTTACGACCTAACGACATTGCAACGCGAAGCGAATAAGAATTTTAGCTTGAGCGCGAAACGCACACTTCAAATCGCGCAAGCGCTTTACGAGAAGCACAAGGTGCTGACTTATCCGCGCACCGACTCCCGTTATTTGCCGGAGGACAATCTCGCCCAGGTCCGCAAAGTCATGTCCAGCTTTAAGGACCCAGCGCTTGCCAGTCATGCCGCGAAAGCCTTGCGCAATGATTGGGTAAAGCCAACCAAGCGCGTCTTCAATAATGCGAAGGTGAGTGATCATCATGCGATCATTCCGACTGGCACGTCGCCGGCGCATCTCGATGAGTTCGAGCGCAAAATCTTTGAGATGGTGGCGCGTCGCACCATCGCAGTCTTTTATCCAGCGGCGCAATTTGAAGTGACGACGCGCATCACGCGTGTCGAGGGTGAGCCGTTCAAGACCGAAGGAAAGGTAACTGTCGATCCTGGCTGGCAGGCAGTGTATGGGCGCGAAGCGACCGGGGAGGACGAGCAGGCCATAGTGCTGGTTTCGCCTAACGAATGGGCAAAAGTGCTCAAGATCGAGATCAAGGAAGACCAGACCAAGCCACCGGCACGTCTCACCGAGGCGACTTTGCTCTCGGCCATGGAGGGCGCAGGCAAACTCGTTGAAGACGAAGAATTGCGCGAGGCAATGCGGGAGCGCGGCCTCGGAACGCCGGCGACACGGGCGCAGATCATCGAAGGATTGCTTCAGGATGGTTATATCGAGCGAAAGGGAAGAGAACTCGTCGCGACCGCAAAGGGATTGTCCCTCATTACGCTGCTGCGGAACCTGCACACCGATGTGTTGTCCACACCGGAGTTGACTGGCGAATGGGAATTTCGTCTCAAGCAAATGGCGCACGGGAAACTCGATCGAGAGCATTTCATGGAAGACATTCGCGGGTTGACGCGTGAGATCGTCGAGAAAGTCCGCAATTTTCGGGGAGAAAAAATCGAGGGCGAGTACGCGACCATCAATGCGAAGTGCCCGAACTGCGGCGGCGGCCCAATCAAGGAAGATTACAAAACGTTTCGTTGCCAAAACTGCGACTGGCTTATGTGGAAGACGATGGCCTCGCGACAGTTTGAGCCGGAGGAAGTGCGCACACTGTTAACCGAAGGACAGGTGGGGCCGTTACAAGGTTTCCGCAGCAAAATGGGACGACCTTTCGAAGCGGTGGTGAAACTCAGTTCGGACAAAAAGCCACAGTTCGACTTTGGTGAGAACGGCTTCGAGGTTGAGCAAAAGATCGACCGAGAGAAACACGAAGCGCTCGGACTCTGCCCGGTCTGCCAGAAGGGACAGGTTTACGAGATGTCACGCGCGTATGCGTGCGAAAATGCAGTGGCAACTCCGAAGACTTGCAGTTTCCGCATCAGCAAAATGATTTTGCATCGCGAGATTCCGAAAGAACAGGTGCACAAACTCCTCGTCTCCGGCAAAACCGATCTCCTCCCGAAATTTATCTCGAAAAAAGGGCGTCCGTTCTCAGCTCGTTTGAAACTCGAGCACAGCAAAGTCGGTTTCGAATTCGCCGAAAGAGCGCCGCGCCAAAGAAAATCGCATACGAAACCAGCGGCGACTGCCGTGTGATTGGCCCGCGTCGGCGTTGGCGTGCTCCTCGTGGTGAAGCAGAAAAGAAAGCCGCCGGAAACTCGTCGTCCTGCGCCTTTCGAGGTTTAGCGCGTTTTTACTCGTCCAACCCAATATTTTTATTCTTGTTCCGGGGTCGGATTAGTTGGATTGGTGGAACTTTGTTCGGCGGCACAACGACTGGAATTCACAGTACCGGCCGGGGCGCCGTAAGATGGACATCGTAAAGACGCGCCCGAGCAAGGGCAGTGGCGGCTTGGTCCGGATGACCGGCCTTCGTCTCCAACTCACTGAGTAGTTGCCAGCTTTCTGCGCGAAACCACTGCGTTTGCAAGCACGTGAGCAATTCATTGATCGCCGCTGAAGTCGCCCCTGTCTCGCTCAAGACTTTGATGTAACGTTCTTCGATCGGCCAGTTAGGTGGTCCGGTGCGTGCAGCCAATCGGAAGCGGATTAGATCGACACGTCCGCTTTCTTTATTTTCGAGAACGGCCAGGAGTTCGTGCGCCTGAGCATCGACCAATGGCATTTTCGTTGCACGAGTGAGAAGTTGGCGCGCCAATTTGAAATCATTTTGCTTCAGCGCGACCAGTCCAAGGTTGAGCATTGCGAAGGGCTGATCCGGTTTTCTTTGCAAGGCAGCATGCAAATGCACCGTGGCATCTTCCAGCTTTCCCTCCGCCAATTCGACACCGGCGAGGTTAATGAGCATCCGCGCAGAGTCGCCGCCGCTCGCGATCGTTCGCTCAAAAAATATTCGCTCGTTCTTCCAATCAAAAGTGCGAACGAACGTACGCACCCCGAGAAAAAGGAGCCAGATCGCGAATACCAATGCGGCCGCAATGCTGATTGTCGATCTTTGCCAGCGATGTTGAAGAATGTTCGCTGCTTCGATCAAGGCCGCCAAAAAAAGAAACGCGCTCGCCAAGTAGATCCAATGCTCGGCGACAGATGCATTTAAAATCACGATCCCGCTGACAGGCATATAGGATATCAAGGCAAATAACAGCGCCGTGAACACCGCCGGACTACGTCGCCGCGCCCGCAATAACCAGTAAATCAAGGCTGCAATCAGCAAAATACCGAGGAGCGTTTGGAGCTCTCGCCAGGCTGCAGCGTTGAGGCTTGCACTGTTGAAGCCGCTGGAGTGTGTCTCCACGTCGCGGTCCATGTGCAGGTTAAGCGGAAACAAAATTAATCCTGCATATTCGGCGACAGCGCGAGCGACGAGAATCGGCCTGACAAGTGGCGGGGCAGGAGGGCTGAGGGCAGGCGGTGGAAAATGCTCCGCGCCCAGCCTTAAGCTAAAGTAAGTCGCGCAAACAAATCCGGTGACAGCGAACGCTTTCCACAAGTCGACCCAATTTTTTCTCAACGCGAAAAACACGATGGCGATTGCCGGAAAAAGCAGCCCTGTTTCTTTGCTCAACGCGCTCAGAAGAAGCGCGACAGCTGCGCCGATGAAAAAGAGTAATTTACCCTTGCCGACCGCGCGCTGGCTGCGGAAAATCAAACACAGACCGGTAAAACCAAAGGCAGCAGCCAGTGAGTCGGCGCGTCCGGAGACGTAAACCACAGTTGCGCTTTGGACGGGATGAATCGCCCAAACCAACGTCGCAAGCAGCGCGATCAGGCGACGCGTTGGCAGTTCGAATCCAAACGCTTCCAGAAACCTCTCAGCAAAGAATAGAAACGCGATCGCGCCAGCACCATGCCAAAGAATGCTCACCAAGTGATAAGGTTCCGGCCGGAACGCGAATGCGGCGTAATCAATTGTGTATGCGAGTCGCTGAAGCGGTCGGTAGAAATTCGAAGCGGTTGCATCGACAAATAGAAAATGATTGAAGCCTTCTGGGATGAGGCGCCAACTGCGAAGCAGCGGGTCGCGCAGAATCAGAGCGACGTCGTCCCAGATGAACCCATCGCGCAGAGCGGGCGCATAGCAAACAAGTACCGCAGCGAAGACAATCAGAACCGCAACAACTTTTTTCACGACGGAAGCGAGAGAATCAATAAGGTGCGCGGCGCAATTTGAAAACGTATATGTCGATCTTGCGCGGGCTTTTCTGTGGCGCGCTGGTCTTTCTGGTCAGCGACGCGCGTGCCGATGGTGTGCCAAGCGATTGCACGCAGCTCATCCTCGGCCTCGCACCCGATTGGAATTCGATGCACGGTAAACTTCAACTCTTTGAACGAGAGCGCGACGGCACTTGGACGCCGATTACCGGCCCATTTCCGGTTTTATTTGGCAAGAATGGTCTCGCTTGGGGCACTGGTCTGGCCGGCCAAGACGAGCCGGGGTTACGGAAAAAGGAGCGCGACGGTCGTGCGCCGGCGGGCGTTTTCAGAATCGGCGAGGTTTTTGGTTACGATGCTAATTTGCCAGCCGGAGGCGATTATCCTTATCATCAGGTAACCGAAGTCGATGTCTGGAGCGACGATCCCCGTTCGCCGAATTACAATCGACATGTAGTGATCGATCCGAAGAATCCGCCGGACAATTACAGCCATGAAAAAATGCGCTCCGGCGATTTTGCCTATCGTTGGCTCATCGAGATCCGGCACAACGCCGATCCCCCGGTCGCAGGTGCGGGCAGCGCGATTTTTTTTCACATCCGTCGCGGCGTGAATCGCCCGACCACCGGTTGCACGACGATGGCAGAATCTGACCTTGTGAAAATTGTGACATGGCTACGCAACGCGGGGCATCCGTGTTATGCGCTTTTGACAACAGGCGAATATGAAAAGAAGTGGCGAGCCTGGGACTTGCCGTCGCCCCGAAAATCGGGCCGCCTTCATAAATTGCCAGACGCTCGTTGAACTCTCGCCGCATTTGGGCTAGTGGGTAGGCAATATCTCATGCGAAAACGGCCAAATCCTGATTCAGAACCTAACATTCGCCGCATCGACACCAAGGCGCGCGCGAAAAAACAAACGCACGGTTTCCAAGTTCATTTTCTTCGCGGCAAGACCGCGGTCACAAAAATGTTCAGCGATTCCGTTTACGGTGGAAAAGAAGCGGCCAGGCGCGCGGCGCGAAACTTTAAGCGCACGGCAATGGGCCGCGTGAGCAAATCGCGGTCGAGATCGACATCCCGGCGAAGGCACGGCCGCTAAAGCTTACTTTCGCAATACGCTTTCCAACACTCGGCGAAGGCGGGCGCGAAGTCTGCCGGGCGCGCTCCAAGCCAGTCGCTTACGAGCGCAACCGGAAAGAAATCGCCGTACTCGATCTCGCTTCGGTTGAATTGAAGCTCACCAGCGTGCTGACCTCGATACAACCAGACAAACTCCTGCCCCGTGCGCTCTGACGCCGATAATTTCAAAACTTTCTCCAATCCGATATCGATCCCAAGTTCCTCCTTTAGCTCTCGCTTCGCCGCTTCATCATATTCCTCGTCTGCGTTAACGTGGCCCGCCGCGCTTGAGTCCCATAAAAGAGGATGTCGATCCTTACGGCGCGAGCGCTTTTGCAAACAAACGTCGCCGGCCTCATTGAAAATAAGAATGTGTATGGCGCGATGTAGCAAGTTATTCCCATGCACTTCGGCTCGAGAAGCGCTGCCCAAGACCCGGTCGCTTTGATCGACAATGGGAAACCTCTCCGTTTGGTGGGAGCAGTCCTCTGAAACGGACAAAGGGGCTATGAAATTTGTGAGTCCGATCCATTGTTGCAGCGATAAATTTTCGCCTCGCACTGCTGGATTGAGACCGAGCGTCTTGGCCGCATCATTCCAATGCGGGAGCTCTTCACGCAGCAGTTTGCCCAATTGTTTCCGGCGTTGCGAAAAACCACGCCGAACCAGCTTTTGGAGTACATTATAATCGCACTCCGGCAATTCGAATGGATCACGCGGCGCGATTTGCACGACCGCAGAATCAACTGCGGGCTGCGGGAAAAAAACAGTCGCGCGAACGGTGCGCAGATATTCGACTCGATAATACAACTGCACTTGCAACGTGAGCGCGCCATACTCACTGGTCGATGGAGAAGCCGAAATGCGTCGCGCCATTTCGCGTTGTAACATCAACACCCACAAAGAAATAGGACTTGGGAAGCGAATAAACTTTAAGACCAGTTGGCTGGAAATGTAGTAAGGAAAATTTCCGACGAACTTCACGTTGCGCTGCGCAAATAGCTTTCGCGTATCAAACTTGAGCGCATCGGCGTGCAGCACTTCCAGTTGGCGATATCGAAATTTCTCACGTAAAAAATTCGCCAGGCGCGCGTCTTTTTCGATCGCCAAAACGCGCGCGCCGCTCTCAAGCAGAAACTCTGTCAGCGCGCCCAAACCGGGACCAATTTCAACGACGTAATCGTCAGGGGTGATCTCGGCTTGCTGCACAATCCAGCGCGCAAGATTGCGATCATGCAGAAAATTTTGACCGAGGGTCTTGACCGGCGAAACGCGGATCTTGCGCAACGTCTCGGTGATCTGAGATAACCTCATGCAAAGGTCACAATCGCTGCTCGTGCACAGGAAAAATGAGCAGTTTCTTCACACAAAGGTGTGAACAAGATGCTCCGCCGGGCCGAGGTTATTCACAAGTTATTAAAACACCGTGAAGCGCTTGCCGGAGCGGTCATTTTTTATGCTTGCGTCTGGGTTTGCCTGGCTCCGGCGGCGGCAAACTGGGTCGAGATCGTCTCCTCCGAGAGGCGAGATAAGTTCGACGTGCCTCTTTCAGAGAAACGCCTTCCAGAAAAAAGGCGGTTGCGGCGCGGCCGATCGCATAGGTACCGGCGCCCGCAACCATTCCGCAAATAACGTTGCCCCAGCCGGGGAGAAACTTTAGCAGCGCGCGGGCGCCTTCTCGAAACAGCATGCCGACACCGACGTTTGCACCGATCGCTCCTACAAATTCGGTAGCCGCGCGCAAACTTCGTTCGCGTCCGCTCAAATACATAATCCCGGAGACCATCACCAACTGCAGCGTCGTGAGGATCGGCAGATCGGCCAAAGGAATCGGTTGTGCGCCGATTGCCGCGCAAATCGCGCTGGTCGATTTGACCAAAAGTTGCGCGATCTCGCGTTGTGATTCGCGGTCACGCGAAATTCGCGTCATCTCGATGCGCGCCTCATTCGGCAATTCGCGGGTTAAAATCGACATCAAGAGTCGGGCCTGGTCAGGAAAAGTTTCCACCGCATCAAAAGCAACGACTTCAGGCATCTTGTCGCGCTTCAGAGTTTCGCGGAGACGGTCCGCCAGGCCCTGGCTTGCGTCTTCCTTTTCCCGACCGCGTGCCGGTGGTCTTGACTTGCCAGCTGAAAAGGAGATTCCGACAACCTTGGTCGTGGCCAGGCCACTCCAGTCAAGGCAAGCAATTAAGTTTCCGATCTCGGCCTTGCGCGCGCGTCGTGCGTTGTCGGGTTCATCCAGAAAGAGAATTACGTCCGCCGGTTGACGCTTGAATTCCTCTGAAACTTCCGCGCCACACTCGACGGCCCCGCGTGCGTCCAAAATGGACATTGTCCCGCGTCCATCGATATTGAATTCCTGCCAACGAAACACGGTGGCCGGTGCGCTTGATTCAGCCTTTCCGAAAAATGCGCTCACCAGTTCGGGTGCACTTTTCTTGATCGATCCCGCCAAGACGAAGCGTGGCGAGCGCTGCTGTAGGAAGAGTTGCTTTAGGGGTGTGAGCTCATTCAGAATCGGCTTCTGAATTGTAGCCGGCAGCTTGGAAAGAAGGCTTTCAATCCGCTCGACGATGTGGAGCAACACCGGCTGGTTCATTACGGTTCAGATTCTAGATTTGAAACCGCAGATTGCCAGTTTCCAACGCATGGACAGGGGCAAGGAAATTGTCGATCTGCACTAATGGATGAAAGCGAAATTGGCTTTCCATCCTAAAACCGAGATCATAATCCTTGTGTTATGGCTTTGAACATTGAAGCGCTATCTCGTGCCGCGACCGAGGCTCGCGGGTTGTGCATGGACGCGGTGCAAGCTTCGCAATCCGGACATCTCGGGCTCCCGCTCGGTTGCGCCGAGATGGGCGCCGTCCTCTATGGTTACGCGCTCAGGCATAATCCTGACCAGCCACGTTGGATTGGCCGCGATTACTTTGTGCTGTCGGCCGGGCATGGCAGCATGTTTCTTTACGCCTGGCTGCATATGAGCGGCTACGACTTGCCGATGTCGGAAATTAAACGCTTTCGCCAACTGCATTCAAAAACGCCAGGCCATCCGGAATTTGGCGACACGCCCGGCGTGGAATGCACGACTGGACCGCTCGGGCAAGGAGTCGGCAATGCGGTCGGGATCGCTGTGGCTATGAAGATGGCGGCCGCGCGCTTCAACACAGACGAACACAGAATTTTTAATCAACATGTGATTTGCCTCGCTGGAGATGGTTGCATGCAGGAAGGCGTCGCGTCGGAAGCGAGCGCGTTCGCCGCTCACTTTGGCCTCGATAATTTGATCCTCATCTACGATTCCAATGCCGTCACGCTCGACGCGGCGGCGAAGCAGACTCAAAGCGAAGACAGCGGCGCGCGATTCAAAGCGTACGGCTTCGACGTCCAAGAAATCGATGGCCACGACATGCAGCAATTTCTCGATGCGTTGAACGTCGCAAAGGAGCGAGACAACGGAAAACCGCAGTTTATCATCGCGCACACCCTCATCGGCAAAGGCGTTCCCGAAGTCGCCGGCACGCACAAAGCGCACGGCGAGGCCGGCGCGAAATATGTCGATGCTGCGCGCAAAGGACTCGGTTTGCCAGATGAACATTATTTCGTCTCAGCGGAAACCAGGAAATATTTCGCCGAGCACAAAAAGAAGTTGCTCGCCTATTACGCTCGCTGGGAAGAAATTTACCGCGACTGGCGCAACAAAAATCCCGATAGAGCAAAGACGCTCGATGACGGAATCGAGCGAAACATTCCTGTCGATCTTTTATCCAAGATTCCCGAATTTCCAAAGGATGCGAAACTGGCTACGCGCAAAGCTGGCAGCGAAGTTTTGCAACCGATCGCGCAAGCAATGCCGCTCCTCATGAGTGGCAGCGCCGACCTGCATGGATCGACATTGAACTACATCAAGGACGGCGAAGATTTTACACGCGACAATCCAAAAGGGCGCAACATCCGGTTTGGGATTCGCGAGCACGGCATGTGCGCGATCCTGAACGGCATTTCCTATCACGGAATTTTTCGCGCGTCCGGCGCGACGTTTCTGGTTTTCACGGACTATTGCCGCGCTTCCATTCGTCTGGCGGCACTATCGCGTTTGCCGAACATCTACATCTTCACACACGATTCCATCGGCGTTGGCGAAGATGGACCGACCCACGAACCGGTGGAGACGGTGAGCTCCGTCCGCTTGATGCCGCAGATCGATGTCATTCGCCCAGCCGATCCCGAAGAAACGGCTGGGGCGTTCGTCGCCGCCATTCACCGAACCGATGGGCCGACTCTCCTAGCACTCACGCGTCAGGTCGTGCCGATCTTGAACGGTGTCGATGCAAAATTACGCCGCGAAGGAGTCACGCACGGCGGTTACATCGCAAAAAGAGAAAAGGACAAGCTCGATCTCATCATTATGTCGTGCGGGAGCGAACTGCAGCATGCGCTCGCCGCCGCGAACGAGCTTGGCGACGGTGTCCGGGTGGTTTCGATGCCATGCTTTGAGCGTTTCGACCGTGAATCGGAAAAATATCGGGAAGAAGTTTTGCCGAAGTCATGTCGCAAACGCGTCGCGATCGAAGCGGGTGTGCCGCACATTTGGTACCAATACGTCGGCTTCGACGGAAGAGTGATCGGCCTGCATCAGTTCGGCCTAAGCGCGCCCGGCGCCGAAGTGATGAAAGAGCGCGGTATCGACGCGCAGCACGTGGTCGATGCAGCGCGCAGTTTGTGATTCTGGGGAGCACAGGCTGCTAGCCTGTAGGTCTCGGCAGCTTGCCGAGACCGGGCAATTTGCCAATCACAGGAAACGGCGCGTGTAAAGAATGTTGCCGGCAGCGCCGCCGGCAACTACAGGCTGGCAGCCTGTGCTCCCCAGAGCCGTCGCTAAAAGGCTTCCTCCGGCTCGCTAACGTTGCGTGCGCGATCTTCGAAACGGGTAAATTCCTTCAGGAATGTCAGCTGGATTTCACCAACCGGACCATTGCGCTGCTTGGCGATGATTAATTCGGCTTCACCGGCTTTTTCGGCTCGCGCTTCTTCATCTTCCTCGTAAATCTCCGGCCTAACGAGTAGGCCAACAAGATCGGCGTCCTGCTCGATCGAGCCCGATTCGCGCAGATCACTCAAGCGCGGTTTGCCACCGGAGCGCTGTTCGGGTTGCCGATTCAACTGGGCCACGACGATGACAGGAACTTTCAATTCCTTGGCTAAGCCTTTGAGTCCTGCGGAGATTTCTGAGATTTCCAACTGCCGATTGTCCTGCGCCCGGCGAGATGTCGATCTTAGCAATTGCAAATAATCGACGATGATCAGTTGCATATCCTGTTGCGCTTTGAGCCGGCGCGCCTTCGCCCGCAGCTCGAGAATCGTGAGACTGGGACTGTCATCGATGAAGATCTTGGCTTCGGCCAGTTTCGACGCCGCAGCGGTCAGGCTCGGGAAATCACGCTCGCCCAAAAATCCGTCCCGCACTCTTTGCAAATTCACTCGTGCCCGCGAGCAAAGGAGACGCTGCACGAGCTGCTGACTGCTCATTTCCAAACTGAACACGCCGACCGGAAGTTTTTCGTTAATCGCGACGTGCTCGGCGATATTCATCGCGAGCGCCGTCTTGCCCATGCTTGGCCGCGCCGCGATGACGATCATCTCCGAGGGATGCATTCCGCTGGTCATGCGATCGAGTTCGGCGAAGCCAGTTGAGATGCCCGTGATTCCTCCTTTGCGCTCGTAAAGCTTTTCGATTGACTCGATCGCTTCCATGACCTGGTCTTTCATGGAGAGCATCTGGCCCTTAAACCGGTCCTCGCCTACGGCGAAAATTTTCTGCTCCACTTCGTCAAGGAGGTTGCCCACTTCGTCCTGTTCCTCGTAAGCGCGGCGCACGCTCTCGGTGGCTGCGGTGATGATCTGGCGCAAAATGTACTTATCGCGCACAATGTCGATGTAATAGCCTACGTTTGCAGCCGTTGGCACGAAGGTGAAAAGGCTGGTAACAAACGCAGCGCCGCCCACGCTCTCGAGCAGATTCCGATCGCGCAAAACCTGTGTAAACGTGATCAAGTCGATCGCTTCTCCAGTATCCCAAAGATCGACAAGGACGTTGAAGATGGTTTGATGCGCCGGGACGTAAAAATATTCTTCGTTAATTTTCTCAACACATCCCGCGATGGTGTCGCGCGGAGAGATGAGCATCGAACCAAGCACGCCTTGCTCCGCTTCAACGCTGTGCGGCGGCGTGCGGTGAATATCCTGCGCAGAAGGTGGGGAAGACTTGGGAAAAACTCTTCCGCCGTTTTTTTCCGGCCAGCCTCGGCCGGGCCCGTTGCCCGATTCTTTGCGAGGCTTCTCAGCAGTCCCTGAGGACGGTTGAGTCGCCATTTATTTGGTTTCTTTTTTTCGTCTGAAAAACGAGCGGTGTTTTTTCCCCGGCTGTTCGGCAGCTTTTTCTTCAGTCCCGCGGTCGCGGGATTCCTCCGTCGATTTCACCTGAAAAGAAAACTTCGCGGTAACATCGTGATGCAACTTGATCGGTACCTCGTGTTCGCCCGTGTCTTTGATCGGCCGTTCCATTACGAGTTGGTGTCGATCAATTTCTGGCCCAAGTTCAGCCTTCAGTCGATTCGCAATATCTTGCGCGGTGATCGATCCAAATGCTCTTCCTGTTTCGCCGGTCGCGAGTGTGAAGGTTACCCGCAATTTCCCAATTCGCCGGGCTAGCTCCTCTGCTTCATTCAGTTCGCGCGCTTCACGCTCCGCGCGCTTCTTTTTCAAATTGTCGAGCTGGCGCAAGGCGGCGGGTGTGACCTCATAAGCTTTTCCCCGGGGCAATAAATAATTGCGCGCGTAGCCTCGTCGGACCTTCACGACATCAGCCTCAGCGCCAAGGCCCGGCACATTTTCGGTCAAAATGATTTCAGTGGAGGGCATCGTGTTAAAGTTTTCTGCGCGAAAAATTTTCAGCCAGCGGACGCGCGAACGAGTATAGAAGTGACTCGCGCACTGTCAACGTTCTCGCGAAAATAAATCATCTGCGCGGCGTACGGCGCGATCTTCTCCATACCAATCGCCGCGCACGAGAGGCAAATTCGTCCGGCCGATGGACTCCAATTTCGCGAGCAACGTTTGATAGACGGCAATGTTTCCAAGGGAAAATCCATGGGCTGAGCCGCCAATGTAGAGCCGCCATACGCGATAAGTCGGTTCATCGACGAATGAGAGCGCTTCAACGTGACGGGCCTCAAGCCGCCGCAACCAATGACGCAGTGTTATCACGTAATGCTCTCGCAAATTTTCCACGTCGCGAATTTCGAATCTGGCCGACTCCGCGGCGGCGAGCATCGTCGGCAAAGGCGGAATATCACCATCAGGAAAAACGTATTGCTCGATGAATGAGCTGCCTCTGTTATCCGGTCGCGAGACGATTCCTTCGCCGATCGCTTGATTAAGAAAAACTCCACCGGGCTTGAGCGCGCGATAGACTGCACGGAAGTAATCAGGCAGCCGCTCGCGTCCCACGTGTTCCGCCATGCCCACGCTCGTGATGGCATCGTAACGCTCGCTGTCATTCGCACCGATTTCGCGATAATCGCGAACACGGACAGTTACTTCGCTGGTCAATCCGGCCTCGGTCACACGCGCGCGCGCCCATTCCGCTTGCGGTTCACTCAACGTGATTCCTTCCGCGCGCACGCTGAAATTCTTCGCCGCGTGGATGACCAAAGCGCCCCAGCCGCAACCAATATCGAGCAAGCGCTGCTCGGGCCGCAGACGCAATTTCCGGCAGATGTAATCGAGTTTTTGTTCCTGAGCTGCGTCGATGTCGTCCTCCGGCGATCGGAAGAACGCGCAGGAATAAACCATACGCCGATCGAGCCAGAGTCGATAAAAATCATTCGAGACATCATAATGGAACGTGACCGCCCGCCGATCGCGCTTTAGGGAATGCTTCTTATCGCCTATTCGCGACAGTAACTGTCTCGCCGCGCGTTGCGTTGTCGACCCTCCGTGAGGATTGGGAAGTGCTACCAGAAGGCCTGCTACCTTCAACTTTTTTTTCCAATCGTCGAGATGGCCGAGCAGGAAATCACCGATTTCCAACGCCGCTTCAATATCGCCCTCGATGTCGAAGTCGTTGCGTAAATACGCTTCAGCGAGGCCTGCTTCCGTCCCGGGCAAAAACATCCGAGCGAAAGACTTGGAATGCTTTAGTGCAAGAACGGCGGCGCGCGGTCGCTCATCTGGCCAAGCCGTCCCGTCCCATAGTCGCACGGCCACATTGTTCAGCGAGCAGCCAGCGAAAATTTCCTTGAGAACATGTCGAGTTTGCTCTTTGGCGCTGGCTTGGAAAGAGCTTGTGCGCAATGGCGCTACGCGGAAATGCGAGATCAAATCATGCCGAGTTTCATCCGCCCGGCTTCGCTGATCATGCTTTGGTTCCACGGCGGATCCCAGACCAGCTGCACGTCGGCTTCATCGACTCCATCGATCGACAAAATTTTGCTCTGCGCATCATGCGCGATCGCCGGCCCCATCCCGCAACCGGGAGCGGTCAGCGTCATTTTCACTTCCACTTTGGTTCCCCCGTCATCCTTTTTGATTAAACGGCAATCGTAAACCAAACCAAGATCGACAATGTTTACCGGAATCTCCGGGTCGTAACATTGGCGCAGTTGGTTCCAAACATCTTCTTCGGAAACTGCGCCGTTTATTGTCGACGCGGTTTTCTCTTTCGGCTGATGCTGCCGTTGCGGCTTGTCAAGTCCGAGTGCGTCCAGGTCCTTCTCGCCAATCCGGGACAACCCGTACGGCGTCGCGACGGTATAACTCCCACCCAGTGTTTGCGTGATTACCCCCTGAGTTCCTTTTTCGAGCATAAATTTCCGCCCGCTCGGAATCTCAACTGCTTCCACATCGCGGCTCAAAGTGAATTCGGTGTTTTCGTGCATACGATTTATCAAAGGATAGTTCTCGTCACACGAGACGCAAGCGAGTCCGGGGAGCACAGGCTGCTTGCCTATACTTTTCGGCATCCTGCCGAAAAGCGACCACGCAATGCAAATTTCGTCTCGCGGAGATGTCGTCGGCAAGCTACCGACGTCTGCAGGCCAGCGGCCTGCCTTCCCCAGATCAAAGCCTCGCCGGATCTTCCAACAACTCGATCACGCGCTTAAGCAGGCGTCCCCCGCCCCCGCCGTCGAGACTTCGATGATCGAAACTCAACGTGATTTGCGCTTCCGTTTTCGGAACGAACTCCTTTTTCGTCTCGTTCCATGCCGGAACCTTTTTGCCAGCGCCAAGCCCGAGAATCATGGTCTGATCAGGCAAGGGAATCGGTGTGCCCCATTCCACACCGAAGGTTCCAAAGTTTGAGACTGCCGCGATACCTCCAGTCTGCATCTCGGGCGAAATCCTGCGCTTCCTACCGAGCTCAATGAGCTCCTGATATTTCGCCGTAAGATCGACAAGCGATGTCTTATCTGCTGCGCGAATCACCGGCACGATGATTCCGTCCTCAGCTTCAATTGCGATGCCAATGTCGATGGAATCGCTTTGGACTACACGATTGCCGATCAATTTCGCCGCGGCGGCCGGACTCTCCGAAAGCGCCAGAGCGAGCGAGCGCACCACGTAAAGCGCCGGCCCAGGTTTCGGATCGCGTGATTGTCGATCTTGCAGAAGCGGATCGAGATTCACGGACGAACCGATTGTCGCGAGCGGCCGCGACCAGCTTCGACGCATGGCGTCGGCAACTCCGGCGCGAATCGCGGAAGCTTCGCTCGTTTTCTCCGCATCGATCTTATGCAAAAACATTTCGAGATCTTTGATCGTCACGCGATTTCCCGCGCCTGTTCCCATGATGCCGGCAAGATCGGCATTTGTTAGCTGCAATTCCGCCATGCGTGCTCGGACGCGTGGGGAAAGAAATCCCGCGCTTTTGAGACTCACGGGAACCGGTAAACCTCCGGTGCGTGCGCCATTGCCTCCGCGCGCTGCTGTTGTTTCCTGACGTCCGCGCGCAACTTCCTGATCGGCGCGTGCAGGAATTTCTTCGGCCACTTCCTGTTCCAATTGCGATGGCGGCATTTGCTTCACGAACCTCGCCGCGTCCGCTTCGCTCGCTTCCACGTAGCCTAAAACCGCACCAACCGGATAAGTTTCCTTCACTTGCACGGTGATCTTGTCGATCTTGCCCTTGCACGGCGTAGTCACTCCCATCACCGCCTTGTTCGTTTCAACCTCGATAATTTCCTGATCGACGACCACCTCGTCCCCTGGCTTTACTTTGACATCCACGATGGTGGCTTCGGCGATCGATTCGCCAAGCTGCGGCATGATGATTGGAACTTGTGGCATAAATTCTATTCGCGGAGAAGCTTTCTCACCTTCTCCGCGATCACCTTTGCGTTCGGTCGATGGGTTGACCAAAGATTCGGATGATACGGAATCGGTGTGTCCTTGGCGTTAATTCGCACCGGCGGAGCGTCGAGCAAATGAAATCCAGCGCTCGCGACACGCGCGACCACTTCAGCAGTAACCCCACCCCAAGGGAATGATTCGCCGACCGCCAGCAAACGTCCGGTCCGCGCGACTGACGCCAGCACCGTGTCGGTGTCGAGCGGCTTGACTGTTCGAAGATCGACAACCTCGATTTCAAATCCTTCGCGCGCGAGTTCAGTGGCAGCCAGCAATGATTCCTGTGCCATCGCGCTGTAACTGACGATAGTGAGATCGCGCCCTTCACGCGCGATTCGCGCCTTGCCAACCGGCCATCCGTCGTTAGGCAGCTTGTCGGCCTTGAGGTGGTAATAAAGGTATTTGTGCTCGCAATAGACGACCGGATCATCGAGTGCGACCGCTTCGATCAACATCGTATAAGCATCTTCTACCGTTGCCGGCGTCATGACGATGAGCCCCGGATAGTGCGCGTAAATCGATTCCATTGACTGGCTGTGAAACGGGCCGCTGCCCTTCGTCCCACCTGATGGCAGGCGCACCGTGATCGGCACCGGAATATTCGTCCGCCAGTAATGTGTGCCGGCATTGTTTAGAATTTGGTTCAGCGCGATGCTGGAAAAATCCGCGAACTGCATCTCCACGATCGGCCGCATCCCATGTATGGCTGCGCCGATCGCCGTGCCGACAATCGCGTCCTCGCTGATGGGCGTGTTCAGGACGCGCCCGGGAAATTCTTTCGCGAGCCCCTTCGTAGCTTTGAATGCGCCGCCGAAGGTGCCGCCCACGTCCTGTCCGTAAATGAAAACGCGTTCATCATCGCGCAACACCTTCGCCTGGGCCTCACGAATGGCTTCCAGATACGTGATGCTCATTAGGCACCTCCGACATCCGTCGCCAGTGAAAAATCGACCAGTTCCGGCGTTGAAACCGCACACCACTTTTCGGCTGCGCCATCAGGTGCCGGCTCTTTCTGCGCGGTCGCAATCGCCTCTTCCACTTTCGCCGCGGCCTCGTTCCGCCACGCTTGCAATGTTTCCGCATCGACGAGGTCAAGATCGACAACCTGTTTCTCAACGACCTTCAAACAATCTCGCGCGAACGGCTCACGCTTGATGTCCTCGGTCACGTAACTGGCGTCATCATGTTCGCCGTGACCAGAGAGACGCAAAACTTCCGCAACAACCAACTGCGGTGGACGACCCGCGCGCGCGCGCCGGACCGCGCCTCCAATCACGTCCAAACATCTCGCCAAATCGGTGCCGTCGATGCGGTAGCCTTCGAAACCGTAGCCCACGGCGCGTTTAACCAAATCGGAGCAGGCAAATTCGCGATCGTTAGGCGTGGAGTAGGCATAATGGTTGTTCGTGGCCACGATGACCAGCGGCACCTGCTCGACGGCGGCGATGTTCATTCCCTCATGAAACGCGCCGGCTTGCATCCCCCCCTCGCCAATTGTTGTTAGGCCAACAAAATTCTTTTCGCCGCGCCAACGTTTGGCCATTAACGCGCCGACTACTACTGGAACCATTGCGCCCAGGTGACTAATCATTGCTAGCTGGCCTTCCCGTGGGCGGCCGCGATGAATGTTGCCGTCGCGGCCGCGCATGGGACCTTTCACCGAACCGAGATACGTCCGCGCAACATCGACAAGTGGTTCGCCGAAAGCTGATCGTCCCGCCTGGTCTCGAATGAGCGGCGCAAAAACATCGCCCTTTTGCAAAAACATTCCGCACGCGACGCTGACCGCTTCCTGCCCTTTGCCGATATAAACGCCACCGGTGATATGACCACCGCGATACAGGCTGACGAGTTTTTCCTCCAGCGTGCGCGCCAGCAGCATCCAGCGAAACGCCTCCAGAAATCGCTCATGCGGCGGCGCGCCTTTTTTTGTTTTGGACTTTGCTGTGCGCTGTGCCGTCTGAAGCATTCAGAGATTTTACGCTAGATCGACAATCCCGCGCAAAAATTTTTCGCAATCGAGCGCGCGGCGCGTTTTTCCCCGGGAGCGGTCGCCCTGACGACCCGGCCTGCCTCTGTTCGACAGGCGGCCGAAAGCTTTTCGTGACTGGAATGGTAAGCCGGGGCAATGACGTTGTCAGCAAACTGCCGACCACCGCAGCTGGGTCGCCGGGGCGCTCGCGCCCAAGTTATCGCGCGGCGAAGGTCGATTTTGGTTCGCCGTGCTCGTTTTCCGCCAACGCGAACTGCCGCTGCGAAGAAATTGATGCGCTTGCCAACGCGCTTTGCTCGCCAGCCGGCGGCGCGGTTAATTTCATGCCGACCAGTTTGCTCACGCCGCGCTCTTCCATGGTTACGCCGTAAAGTACGTCGGCTTTCGCGATAGTGCGTTTGTTATGCGTAATGATGATGAATTGGCTTTGTGCAACGAATCTGTCCAACACGCGAATGAAGCGGTTGATGTTGCTCTCGTCGAGCGGCGCGTCAATTTCGTCGAGTACGCAGAACGGACTTGGCCGCACCATGTAAATCGCGAACAGAAGCGCCACCGCGGTCATGGCACGCTCCCCCCCACTGAGCAAAGAAATGCTTTGCAGTTGTTTGCCCGGCGGTTTCGCAACAATGTCGATTCCGCAATTGAGCGGATCACTTTCATCCATCAGCGACAAATCCGCGCGGCCACCATCGAATAACTCGGCGAACATTTCACGAAAATTAACCCTAACTTGCGCAAAAGTTTCAGCGAACATCTTCCGGGTCGTTGAATTGATTCGCGCGATCACGTCGAGCAATTCGCGGCGCGAATTTGTCAAATCGTTGTTTTGCGTTTCCAGAAACTGGTAACGCTCTTGGAGCTGATCGTACTCGTGAACGGCATCCAGATTAACCGGGCCCATGTTGTCGAGCTGGCGCGTAAGATCGACAATCAAATTTTGAAGATCTTCGTCCCGAAAATCGATTTCCCCTGAGGAGCGCACCTGCCCTCGCGTGCCGAGTTCGGCGCCCTCGCCGAACTCCTTCTCAAGCGTGGGATCAGCCGTGGGGTGGTAGTCGGCCGGGGCGCTGACGACTACACGCGAGGCGCGTGTGCTCTCGAGGTCAGCTGCCCCTTCGGCGGTGCTGGCGCGTCGTTTCAACTGGACGCGCAATGTTTTTTCGAAAGCCGGCTGGTCAGGGGTGAATGCGCGCAAATCGAGTTGGTAACGCCGCGAAATGTTTGCGGCCAGATTGTCGATCTGCATTTGCCCCTGCGATTCACGCACCTGCTGATGCCCGCGCTGATCTTGTAATTCGCTCAACGAATCGCGCAAACGGCGCAGCGCTGCTTCGTGCTCGCCGATGACAGAAACGCGAGCTGCCCGGGTCTTCGCGGTAGCGGCCGCACTTGCCTCGGCTTCGTGGCAGCGGGCCGTTTGTTCTTCGATTGCGACTGACGATTCGCTCGACTCGGTGGCTTGCGCCGCCAACTTGGTTTCGTAACTCGAGATGTCGGTACGGCGCGCTGTGATTACTTCGGCCAGTTCGGTTTCGCGCATGGCCATCGCCTGCCGTTGCGCGAGTAAATTTTCATGACGCTGGCGGTCCGTCGCAATAGAGAGCCGAAGCTCGTTTAGCTTCTCCGCCGTTTCCGACTCGCGTGCGGTCGCCCCCCTGCCAGCAGTTTCCGCGGCCTCCTGCTCAGCTTGCTGCTTCGTGAGCTCCACGCGCGTATTGTCCAATTCCCTTTGGAGCTGTGCGATGCGTTCGGCGGCAGCGGCGATTTGTTGCTCCAAAGTTTTCCTTTCGGACTGGAGAGTGTCGATCTTGCGCGCGGCGTTACTCTGTTCGCGCTCAAGTAGCGAAATCGTCCCGGCTGAGGTCGAGTGAGCGAGATGACCGGCCCGGTGACGCTCGCGCGATTCGTTTAGATTTTTCGATGCGGTTTCAACCGCAGCCCTTGCTTCGTCCCGCTTTTGAGAAAGCGCATCCCGCCGTTCCAGTAACGAAGTTTCCTCCTTCTCAAGATTAGCGATTTCCGCTTTGCGCTCGAGCAACGAGCCGGATTTTGCGGTGCCGCTTCCGCCGAAAACAATTCCCTCCGCAGAAATAAATTCGCCCGCGAGGGTGGCCATAGCGAGCGTCGGCTCATCTTTTTTACATTCGAGAGCTTGTTCCAATTTCGAAAAGATGGCGACGGCCTGGAGCAGTTGTCGGACGAGTTCTTTGAGCGATTCCGGTGCGGCGACTTTGTCGATTGCCCAGGCGAGCGCGGTTTTTGGCAGAAGGGTTTGCACAGATTGGGAGAGAGGCGCGTGCGCGTGCGGAAGAAGAAGCGCAGCTTGTCCGAGCTTCTCCCGCGTCAGTCGGGCGATGATTTCGACCGCAGCATCGCCATGCCTCAAAATGATCGCGTGCAAGTTGCGGCCGAGAGCAGCTTCAATCGCGGCAATAAATTTTGGATCCACATCGATCTGGGAAACAAGCGGGCTGACAATTGCTTCGCGGAACTGATCGCCCATCTCAGTGAGCACAGCTTGTGAACCTTCCGCCAGTCCGCGTCCTTTTTCATTGAGCTGACGCAGAATCTCGAGGCGCGATTTTTTCTCGGCCAGTGCCCGCTCGAGCTCGATCACGCTTTTTTCGCCCTCGGACAGGAGCTTTTGTTGCTGACGTAAATTCTCTTCTGCGCTCTGCGCTTCGGCCAGCAAGTTCTGCAGCTGTTGTTGCTCATTCGCCGTCGCAGCGCGCGCGTTCCCGATCTCAACCGCGATCTTCTCCGTCGCTTCTTTTGCTTCGCTGATGTCAGACGCGAGCGCATCGATTTGCGCGGCGGTCGCCTCGCGCCGGACAGTTAGGCCAGTCAGTTCATCCTCGAGGGCTGAGATTTTGCTTTCCGACTTTGTCAATGCAATTCGCAATTCCTCAACGCTTCTTTCGCGCACGGCGCGTTGCGCCCGCAACCGGGTCAACTCAGCGCTTAGCTTCTCCAGGTCAACTTCTCTTGCCTCAAAAACCTGTTTGTTTCTCTGAATGAGCGAATCGGCTTCCTGAATTTGCGTAGTCTGTTGGCTGCGCTTTGCCTCTGCCGAGCCAATCTCTTTTTGCGCGCGCTCGATCAATTCCGCTAACTCCTGCGCGCGTTGCTGATTGAATTCAATTCGGTTGCGATGCGCAGCGATCTGGCTCTCCGAACGCTGAACCTCGGCGCGCACGTCGGCGATCTGGATGTCGATCTTGTCTAACGCACGACGTTCCTGCGCGATTTCCTTTTCGCCGCTGTCGATCTTTCCACGCGTGTTTTGTTCGGACTCGGCAAGCCGTTTGATTTCGGCGCGACAAACAGCGAGTTCTCGCTCGAGCGCATCGAGTTGTTTACGCGAATAGTGTGTATCGAGTACACGCAGATCTGCGTGCAACGCCTCATAGCGGCGTGCTTTACCGGCCTGCCGTTGCAACGAACCGATCTGGCGTTTCACTTCTTTTATCACGTCGCCGATACGAAGAAGATTTGCTTCGGTTGCTTCGAGCTTGCGCAGCGCTTCCCGTTTTTGAGCTTTGTATTTGGTAATGCCGGCGGCCTCTTCAAAAACTGCGCGCCGATCCTCCGGGCGCGAACTGAGGAGCAGGTCGATCTTGCCTTGCTCCATCATCGAGTAAGCGGCGCGGGCCACGCCGGTGTCAGCAAAAAGGTTTTGAATGTCGCGCAAACGGCAGGGCGTTTTGTTGAGCAGATATTCTGAATTGCCGTCGCGATAGACGCGGCGCGTGACCCGCACTTCGTTCCAATCAACATTGAGTTCTCCTGCGCAATCCGTGAACGTGAGCGAAACTTCAGCAAAGCCGAGCGGCTTGCGCGAATCGGTCCCGTTGAAAATGACGTCAGCCATTTCACCGCCTCGCAGCGATTTGGCCGATTGCTCGCCCAACACCCAGCGAACGGCGTCGAGCAAATTGGATTTCCCGCAACCATTCGGGCCGACAATTGCGGTCACACCTTCGTGAAAGTCGAAAATGGCTCTGTCGGCGAACGATTTAAAGCCGAAGAGTTCGAGCGATTGTAAATGCATCAGGTGCCGATTAGTTCGGCTTTTGCAGCTCAATATAGCCAGCACGAAAGCATGACAAGATCAAATTGGCACTAAATGCGGTGGAGTGGCAAAGCCCCACCGCAACATTTTGTGTTATGGATCTTAGACGGCTGTTCTAACCAAGCCTCACGAAAAACATCGAAATCCTCGACCGGGTTTGGTTCCTTGAGAGAAAAACTCGCTTCGCCGGAGAGATTTCTTCGTTACAGTGCGAACATGCGCGACAGCTATCTCGAAGATTTCTATTCATTCCTGCGGTTTCCGAGTGTTTCCACGGACGACCGTTATTCGAAAACCCTGGGCGAGTGCGCGCAGTGGCTGGTGACCAAACTGTCCGCGATCGGACTGGAGGCGCAGCTCGTTTCCACGCCTGGGCATCCGGTTGTCTGGGCGCGCAACAAACATCGACAAGGTCGTCGCACGGTTTTGATTTATGGGCACTACGATGTGCAGCCGCCGGACCCGCTCGATCTCTGGGAATCGCCGCCGTTTGAGCCCGCCCTGAAGGACGGATTCGTGTTCGCACGCGGCGCAACCGACAACAAAGGCCAAATTCTTTCCCACATTCTCGGAGTCCAGGAAAAACTGGAGCAGGCGGGTGACCTACCGGTCAATTTGCATTTCGTCATTGAAGGCGAGGAAGAAATCGGCAGTGGCAATCTCGGCGATTTTCTTCAGCAGAATCGCGACGCGCTCAAATGTGACGTGGCCGTTGTTTCGGATACAGGAATGATCGCGCGCCTCACTCCAACTTTAAGTTACGGATTGCGCGGAGTCGCGGCGCTCGAGGTAAAGGTCACCGGCGCAAAAATGGATTTGCATTCGGGAATTTACGGCGGCGCAGTGGCAAATCCGGCCACCGCCTTGGTGCAGCTGCTTGCAACTTTGCACGACCGCAAGGGACACATCGCCATCGAAGGATTTTATGATGACGTCGCGCCGCTGCAGGAGTGGGAACGCGAATCCTGGAAAAAATTACCGGTAAATGTTGAGGCCGAGATTTTGAAAGAAACTGGCGCTCCGTCACTTTTCGGCGAAGTGGGCTTCAGCGCGTTGGAACGAATTTGGGCGCGCCCGACGACCGAGATCAACGGGATCGGCGGCGGTTATCAAGGTCAGGGAACGAAGACTGTGATTCCAAGTTATGCGTTTGCGAAGCTGACGTTTCGTTTGGTGCCTAATCAGAAAGCGGACGTTATTGTCGATCTTGCGCGGAAACATCTGCAAAAAAATTCGCCTTCTGGCGTGACTCTGGAGTTGACAGACGGTCATCACGGCCCGTGGTACTTGACCGATCCACACAACGAATTTGGCAAAGCATCGCAACGTGCGTTGCGCAAGGCTTTCAAGAAAGAGGTGGCATTAATTCGCGAGGGCGGCAGCATCCCGATTGTGTCTGACTTTCGAAACATTCTCGGCGTGGAAAGCCTTCTGATCGGACTCGCGCTGCCAGGCTGTCGTGCGCACTCTCCCAACGAAAATTTTCCGCTTGAGAACCTCGACGCAGGTATCCGGATGAATCAAGCTGTCCTGCAAGAGCTTGCAGGCTAAAGATAAGCAGAAGTCGGGCGAGAACGAAGCTGCGACCTTTCCTCGTAATCGCGATAACCTCGGCCTGGATCAGCGGCCAGGCGCGTTCCGGGGTTGCGCGTCGGTCGTTACGGGCTTTTCTACGATGTTGGAGGATGCCTTCGTAACCGATCTCGATGTTGACGGCGCAATTTGTGGATGGGCGCGGCGGTAGCGTTCTGCGAACGTCACCACGATTAGGATGACCATCATCACGACAACGACGCGCTGATCGCGTCGAGTCAGCATAAAGATTTGTCGCAGACTTTTCATCGCGCTGCGTACTGAATCGAATCGTTTATGCCGGCTTCCCGAAAGCCTTTCAAGCGCAACTGGCAGGAATCGCACTCGCCGCAGGCACGACCGTCCATCGCCGGATCATAACAACTGTGGGTGAGGGAAAGGTCGAGATTGAGCTCCAGCGCTTTATGGATGATTTGCGCTTTCGAAAGCTTGATCAGCGGGGCGTGAATTTGAAAGCGCATCCCTTCAACTGCGGCTTTAGTCCCGGTATTGGCCAGCACCTCGAACAACGCGATGAACTCCGGGCGGCAATCGGGATACCCGCTGAAATCAATCGCATTTGCCCCAATAAAAATGTGTGCCGCGTGAATGACTTCCGCCCAGGCCAGAGCGTGCGCGAGAAAGATCGTGTTGCGTGCAGGTACGTATGTGGCGGGAATACCAGTGCGGATTTGCTCTTCGGTTCGCTTTTTCGGCACATCGACATCATCGGTTAAGGCCGATCCGGCAAAGAGCCGATTGTCGATCTTGACGACGCGGTGTTCTTTGATGCCTAACGATCGGGCCACGCGCCGCGCGGCTTCCAATTCCAGAAGATGCCGTTGCCCATAATCAAACGAAAGCGCGTAGGTTTCATAGCCTTGCGCCATCGCAATAGCGAGCGTCGTGGCCGAATCAACTCCGCCGCTGAGAAGAACGACCGCGTGCTTCATCCGCCATCGCAGCCAATCTCAGGCGCGTTTTTGTCAGGATACTCTGCGCGTACCCTCAGCGCGATCCCGCCCCGCGCGGAAAACTGCGCCGTTACGGTAGCTTCGCGCGGGGCGCAGGCTTTGACAAAATCGTCCAGGATTCGGTTGGTGATCGCTTCGTTGAAAGCGCGCACATTTCGATAGGAGGCAAGATAAAACTTAAGCGATTTACTCTCCACGCAGAGTTGGTGCGGCACATAGTCGATATCGATCCTGGCAAAATCGGCCTGGCCGGTCACCGGACAAAGCGAAGTGAAGTCATCGGTCTCAAAATGAATGCGATAACTGCGGCAGGCCGGATTCGCGAAAGTCTCGAGGCGCGCTTCTGCCGGCGAGGCCGGAATTTTGGCTGTAGTTCTGCCAAGCAGCGTCAGGCGTCCAGAGCCCTTTGTGCGAGCCATACATCAACTAAAGTCCGACTGGTCGCTTGCTTCAAGCTTGCCATCATATTGAATTGAGCATCGACCCACAAAGTTCAAAGGCCGAATCGCGCCACCACATCGATCTGATCGACGTGATCGGACATGACCCGAAGACGGATGAAGCCGTGCTCGTCATGCATGAGCCAGGCCCTTGGGATGGCTCCGACGCGCGATTGCATGAGTTGCAGGAGCGCTTCAATACCTACGCTTCATTCTTGCTCGATGGTGAATTTGCCGAGTGCAACCCGGGCCTGGCGGCAAAACCCGTCCGCATTGAAGTACGTTGTGCATACATGCCCGATGCGCGTGCGCTCGACCTGCTCGGCGCCATTCACGACCAGCTCGCGTTTCAGGAAATTAAGTTGGAAGTGGTAGTAAGGGATCACGCCGACCGTTTGTAGGGCGTCCTGGGCACGCTGGCTTCATTGCTTGCTTCATGTTTCCTGCGCCTCGTTGCAGTTGAGGACTACGCGGCGCGCTCGATTTCGTGTAGGGTCATCGCCGTGCGCTTTCCTGCAGAATAAATCCAGTCACCAGATGTTGCCACGGTGACCTTGCGCAAAGTCACGCGCCGATTGATCCCGTTTCTGTTTCTTCTCTATGTCGTAGCATGGCTGGATCGAGTGAACGTCGGTTATGCGGCGCTCCACATGAATTCCGATCTCGGATTTAGCTCGACTGCATTTGGTTTCGGCTCTGGCGTGTTCTTTTTAGGTTACTGCCTCTTCGAGGTGCCGAGTAACCTCCTTTTGGATCGCGTGGGAGCGCGCCGTTGGATCTCGCGAATCATAGTGAGCTGGGGCGCCATCTCAGTCGCCATGATGTTTGTTCGAACACCGCTGACTTTCTATATCCTGAGATTCATGCTGGGAGCCGCCGAGGCAGGCTTCTTCCCTGGGGTGGTTTATTATTTGAGTTTGTGGTATCCGGAGACGCAACGCGCGCGGGCAATTGCAGCGTTCATGACAGCGATCCCAGTGACCGGTCTTATCGGTGGCCCGGTCTCCGGCGCACTGCTGGGTTTGGATGGAGTGTCCGGGCTCGCGGGATGGCAATGGCTGTTCCTGGTCGAGGGACTTCCCGCGATATTGCTTGGCGTGATCGTGCTGGTTTACCTCACCGACCGACCCGAGGCCGCGCACTGCTTGGCTCCAGCAGAATAGAACTGGCTGGTCAGTAAACTCGCAGCTGAGCGAACCGCTTGCCACGCGGCACATCCGATCGGAACGCTGGCGGCATTGACCAATGCAACGATATGGCAACTTGGGATTATCTTCCTTCTAGCCGCACTTGGTTTCTATGGATACTCGTTTTGGTCGCCGCTCGTTATCAAGTCGCTCACGCGGAGCAGTGATCTGGGTGTCGGCGTGATCCTGGCCGCGATTAGCGCGTTGACGATCACCTTTATGCCGCTGAACAGCACGCATTCTGATCGCACCGACGAGCGGCCTGTGCATGTAGCCATTTCGTTGTTGATTATGGGTGTGGGATTTTTCGGCTGCGCTCTCCTGCCCGAACCCAGATTAGCCGTCTTGTCGCTGGCGCTGATTCCCATTGGGCACTGCGCCGCGTATGGTCCGTTTTGGTCGATCCCGACACGCTTCCTCACCGGAGCCGCAGCAGCGGCTGGTGTTGCGTTGGTGACGACGATCGCCAATGTGGGCTGGTTCCTCGGCCCCACGCTCATTGGCGTAATGAAGGATCGCTTGGGCACACACGGCCCTGCCTTCATGCTGCTGGGCGTCTGTGCCATTATCGCAGCGCTTCTCGCCCTGCGACTCCGGCGTGCTGCCGTAATAAGCAACTCACGCTCTCTCGTGCGTGTGACAGCAAGCGTCGAATGAAGGGTAAATAAAAGCGTTTTTACCTGCGCTATTTTGACCAGCAACTAGTACTTCAGAAACGAAATTACTGGCGCCGGTTCAAGTTGCTTACGGCCTTGAAGAAATTCGAGCTCGATTAAAAACTGGGCCTCGAGAAGTCGTCCGCCCGCTCTACTAATCAACGCGGCGGCAGCAGCAGAAGTTCCGCCCGTCGCCAGCAAGTCATCCACCAAAACAATTCGCTCACCCGCCACCATGGCGTCGATATGCATCTCCATTTCCGCTTCGCCGTACTCGAGCGAATACTTCGCGACCTCTGTTTTGTAAGGCAGTTTCCCGCGCTTCCGGATCGGCACAAAGCCGATCCCAAGTTCGTATGCGACGGTGGATCCAAAAAGAAATCCGCGCGCATCGATCCCGACAATTTTGTCGATCTCTTTGCCGCGGCACCGTTCCAGAAACAGATCGATTGACGCGCGAAACAGCCCGCCATCTTTTAATATCGGCGTGATATCCTTGAAAATGATCCCTTTTTTTGGGAAATCAGGCACATCACGCACCCCGGCACGCAACTTCTCGATCTGATCGGAATTCATCGCCCGCGATGCTAGCGGCATGCGTTAAAACGTCAATCGTTCAGCGAGATTGCGCTCAAGGTTTGCCAAGCCACTATATGCCGCCTTAGACTCTATTTCCGGTGGATCGGCAATTTCTCATCGTTTCGACAGTCTGCTTCTTGGCGGCGGTAGTCCGGACAGCTTTCTTATTGCGCGCGAAGAAATTTCACCAGGGGCGGTTTAACTTTTTTGCAATTGCACTCGGGTTCATCTTCCAAACGGCGTTCTTAGCAATACGTGGTCATACCCTTGGGCGCTGCCCGCTAACAAATTTGTTTGAGGTTTTCATTTTTCTTGCTTGGGCAGTAGCGCTGATTTACATGCTTGTTGGGCCAGCGTATCGGCTTTCGCTCATGGGCGCGTTCACAGCACCGCTCGTCATTTTGCTTCAAGGTTTTGCCTTGCTCGCCCCCATCGATACGCCACATACGGCGAAATTGCCGGCGAATTCATGGCTCGAATTTCACGCGTCGATGTCGCTTGTTGCCTACGGCGCATTCGCGCTCGCGTGCATCGCGGGCGTGATGTATCTCGTGCAGGAGCGTCAGCTGAAGACCCACCAGTTGCGCTCGATTTTTTATTATTTGCCGCCGCTAACTGATCTTTTCGCTGCGATCACGCGGCTTCTTTGGTGGGGATTCGCGCTCTACACGCTCGGACTGGTAAGTGGTTTTTTCGTCGGCCAACCGCTGCCCACGGTGCAGGTGATCTGTGCGACCGGTGTCTGGCTGTTGTATGCGGCGATCTTGCAGGGCCGGCATTTGCGCAGGCTCGCACCGAGGTGGGTGGCTGCGCTCTGTATCATTGGATTTAGTGCCGCGCTCACGCTCCTGTGGGGAATCACCTTCACAGCGCAAATACTGCCTCGATGAATCTCTTCTGCGTTGGCCTCAGCCATCACGCCACGAACGTGGAAACGCGCGAGAGCTTCGCGGGAAACGCGGAGACAGATTGCGTGTTGCGACGCTCTGGTTGTGCCGAAGCGCTGTTGCTTACCACCTGTAACCGTGTGGAAGTCTACGCCGCGGCGCAAATGCGTGTCCCGACTGAGGAAATTGCGCGCTGCCTCCGCCGTGACATGAACAATGAAAGCCGGGAGGAGATATCGGCATTCTATCGTTACGAAGGCGGCGAATGCGCACAGCATTTGTTTCGCGTCGCGGCCGGACTGGATTCCATGGTGGTCGGCGAAACTGAAATTCTCGGACAAGCCAAGAAGGCCTACGAATCAGCGAGGAAGTCCGGCGCGGCCGGTCCATACCTCCATCGACTATTTCAACGCGCATTTCGCGTAGCGAAGCAAGTGCGTACTCACACCGAGATCACACGTGGTCCGGTTTCGGTTGGCTCAGTGACTGTCGATCTTGCGGAAAAAATTTTTGGCCATCTCGCAAACTGCAAAGTTCTCGTCCTCGGCGCGGGCGAAACAAGCGAGCGCACGGCCCGCGCGCTGGTTTCGCGCGGAGTCAGTGATCTGCGCATCAGCAATCGTTCGGGCGAACGCGCGGAAAATCTGGCGCAGCTTGTGGCTGCGCGGGTGGTTGCTTTCGATAGGTGGCCGGAGGAATGCCGCGAGATCGATATTTTAATTACATCAACATCGTCCACCGCGCTATTACTCGCGCGCGAAAACCTCGCTCCCATATTGCGCGAGCGCATTGACCGCCCGCTATTCATCATCGACATCGCCGTGCCACGCGATGTCGATCCAGACGTGAACCAGCTCGAGGGCGTTTACCTTTACGACATCGACTCGCTGCAATCCATTGCCCAGCAATCGCTCGTCCTTCGTCGCCAGCAAATGGCCGCGGCGGAGGCAATCATCTCGCGACACGTTGCCGACTTCGGTGAATCGATCTCGAGTGGATTAAATCGCAAAGCGTCGGCGGTCGAACATCCGGTTGGCGAAACCTCATTGCGCGCATCGGAGCTGTAGCGGCGCGTGTCCTTACGCCCAGGGGCGCTGGTTGGAACCTCACCTTGGGTTGCAGCTGAGGACAGCCGCCACCACAGCTAGAACAATGAAACATCCGCAGATCGTGATCGGTGCCCGAGGCAGTCAATTGGCCCAGACGCAAACGCGCATGGTCACGGGCGCACTTCGCGCGCGTTGGCCAGATGTCACAATTGAAATCAAAACCATTAGCACGACAGGCGACGAAACTGCTTTTCGGCCAGTCGATCGCCCGGCCGGGCGCAAGGGATTATTTACGGCCCGAATCGAGCGCGCCTTGCTTGCACAAGATATCGATCTTGCGGTGCATAGCGCGAAAGATTTGCCGAGCCAGCTAACGCCGGGTACGGAAATCGCCGCAGTGTTGCCGCGCGCGAATGTGGATGACGTTTTAGTCGCCTCGATGCCATGCGACCTGCGTTCGTTGCCAGCGAATTCGATTGTCGCGACTGGCAGCACACGGCGAAAGCATCAGCTGCGCTGGAAACGTCCTGATTTGGAGATTGTCGATCTTCGCGGAAATGTGCCGACCCGTTTGCACAAACTGGCAAACAGCGAATGGCACGCGATTGTCCTCGCGCGCGCCGGCCTGGATAGGCTGAGGTTAATTACCGAAGAACATTGGGTGGTTTTTGAGGGGCGCGATTTTCCCCTCGACGTTTTGCCGCGTGAGATTTTCCTGCCGGCAGGTGGCCAAGGGGTGATTGCAATTCAAGCGCGCAGCGATGATGAGTCGGTTAAGGCGCTGGTCAGCCCACTGAATGATTTTGGCACACAACTTTGTTTGCGCGCCGAGCGCAAATTCCTGCAATTATTGAAAGCGGATTGCAATCAGCCAGTGGGTGTGCTCGCAGTCATCGATGACGCAAAAATGAAGATCCGGGCGCAAGTTTTTGAGCCGGACGCAACCACGCCTCGCGAGGGAATAGTGGAAGGTCGAAGTCCGGAAGCGGAGAAGCTGGCTACCGAATTATTGCGACAAATCAATGGAAACCAAGAGCGCGATCAAGAATAAGAGGGCCGACGGGAAAGTTTATCTCGTGGGTGCGGGACCGGGCGATCTCGGCCTGGTGACGTTGCGGGCGAAGGAGTGCATCGAGGGCGCGGATGTGATTGTTTACGATCAGCTGGCGAATCCGGAAATGCTGGCCTGGGCAGGGGACGGCGCCGAGATTATTTACGTGGGGAAGAGCGCGCGGGAACACACGCTCGGGCAGGAGGAGATCAACGCGCTGCTTGTTGAAAAAGCACGTGCGGGCAAGCAAGTCATACGGTTAAAAGGTGGCGATCCGTTTGTCTTTGGGCGTGGCGCGGAGGAAGCAAAAGCGATTGTCGATGCAGGAATTGAATTTGAAATCGTTCCTGGAATAACTTCCGCAATCGCCGGGCCAGCTTACGCGGGAATCCCCGTGACACATCGTGCACAGAACTCGCACGTCACATTTTTTACCGGGCATGAGGACCCATCGAAAGCGGAGAGCACTATTGACTTCGCCGCGTTGGCGAAACTCGGGGGGACACAAGTGATGCTAATGGGGGTGGGCCGCATTGACGTGATCACTCGTGAAATGATGGCGTGCGGCGTGCGCCCTAACTTGCCGGTCGCGCTCGTACGCTGGGCGACGACTGGCCGCCAGGAAACACTCGTCGGGACGCTGGAAAATATCGCGCAGCGCGTGGTCGATACTGGCTTTGAAGCGCCGGCCGTCGCGGTCTTCGGCGATGTCGTCCTGCTGCGGAAGAATTTAAGCTGGTACGAGAAGCGCCCGCTTTCGGGAAAACGAATCGTGGTGACGCGCACGCGCAAACAAGCGGGCACTTTGAGCGCGCACTTGCGCGCGTTCGGGGCGGATGTCTTGGAATTACCGACGATTCGAATCGAACCGCCAACCGATTTGCGTGAGTTCGCGGAGCTCGTGCAAGACGCACATCTTTATGATTGGATTGTGTTCACGAGCCCGAACGGCGTAGAGGCATTTTTCGAGCTCTTCTACAAGATCTACGACGACGCACGCGAGATCGGCGGTGCACGAATCGCGGCGATCGGATCCGCCACCGCGCAGCGGGTGAAAGACTTTCACCTGCATGTCGACCTTCAGCCACAACAATTTGTGGCCGAAGCTGTTGTCCGGGAATTCCAAAAGCAGGGCAGCGTGGAAAATTTACGAATTCTGTTGGCGCGGGCGGAGAAGGCGCGGGACGTGCTACCGAAGGAACTCTCGAGGCTGGGAGCAATTGTGGACGAAGGCTTTGCTTATCGGACGGAACCGGAAACGCGCGACCTCACAGGGGCGCGCCGTCGTTTTTTAGAGGAAGGCGCCGATCTGATCACGTTTACCAGTTCTTCGACGGTGGAAAATTTTCTTGCGCTCGGTCTTCCGTGGCCAGCGAGGATGCAAGTGGCGAGCATCGGACCGGTGACTTCGCAGACCGCGGGCGACCGCGGATTAAAGGTGGACATCGAAGCGAAGCGTCACGACATAGAAGGTCTGGCCGAAGCGATCCGCAACTTTTTTGAAAAGGGAGATGGCAATGGCTGATGTGTCTGCAAAACCGGATGAGTTCGCTACGGCGATGCAGCAGTTGAGCGCTGAAGCGGAGAAGGTGTTGCCGACTCTGTGCGAGAGCGATTCCATCCCGTTCGTTGGCCCAGAGGAACCGGCGGACGTTCGCAAGCAATTCGAATCGCTTGAGAGTCGCGTGCAGGGATTAGAGAATGCGCTTTTGGAGCGGCTAGACAAACTCGCGAGCGCGATTTCTGCCGCTAAGGCAGTGGACTTCGCGCAGCAGTGTCAAAAGATCGACGAACAACTGTCAGCGATCCGCAACACCGAGAGCGTCAACCAGCAGCTGTTCGACTCGTTGCATGCCGAATTACTGAAGTATCGCGACAATTTCCTGCACGAATCGCTTCAGAAACCATTCATTCACGATCTGGTCAATTTGTATGACGATCTTGCCGCTCTCGGGCAGCAATTGCGCAATGCGTCAGAGGAGCGCGGGTGTATTGCGCAATGGCGCAATAATTTGGAGAACGCGATTCATTCGCTGGTCGAAATTCTGCATCGCTTCGAGGTCAAGGAAATCGAGTCGAAGGAGCGGGTGGATCGTTCCTACCATAAAATTCTGAGTTACGAACCGGCCGACTCTCCGGAGCAGGACGGGCGCATCGTGATGCGGGTCAAGCGCGGGTTTGTCTGGCGAGGCAAGCTGCTCCGCCCAGAAGAAGTCATTGCCAAACGCTTCGGTTAAACGCGGCTCGTTCATTGCCGGTCGCTCAACCCGCTTCCTTTTGTGGGAAAAACGCTTCTGCATCTTGCCGGCTTTCGGCATGAAAACTGCACTCAAAGCGAGATGAAAAAGCAGAGATTCCCACCAGGGGCTTTTTTCACTTATGTCAACACGCAAAGCAATCGGCATCGATCTGGGCACAACCTTTTCCGCGATGGCGCACATTGATGCGTACGGCAAACCGCACATCATTCCGAATGCCGAGAGTGAACGGATTACTCCTTCGGTCATTCTTTTCGATGGACCGAATGTAATCGTTGGCACGCTGGCGAAAAACAGCGCCGTCGCCGAGCCGGAGAAGATTGTCGATTTTGTGAAGCGCGAGATGGGCAAACCCAAGGAGCAATTTCACCGCGAGCTCGGCGGCAAAGTCTATTCGGCCGAGGAACTTTCCGCGCTCATCCTTAAGAAACTAAAAGCCGACGCCGAAAAATATCTTGGCCAGTCGGTGACGGACGCGGTCATCACCGTACCGGCCTATTTCAATGATGCCGAGCGCACCGCCACCATTACGGCTGGGCAACTCGCCGGGTTTAGCGTGCTGCAGCTTATCAACGAGCCGACCGCGGCGGCGCTGGCTTATGGCCTCGACAAGCTTCAGGAAGAACAGACCGTTTTCGTTTTTGACCTGGGCGGCGGTACTTTCGACGTGACGATCATGCGCATTCACGAAAATAGGCTCGAGATGCTCGCGACCAATGGTGACCATCGCTTGGGAGGAAAAGACTGGGACGACATCATCGTCAATTTGGTGGCAGAAGAGTTTGACCGTGTTCATGGGGAAACGCCGCTGCTCGATTTGCACAGCTATCAAGATCTGCATAATCGCGCGCTAGCCACCAAAGTGCAGCTTTCCAGCCGACCGCAGAGCGTCACCGTTTACCATCACAGCGGTAAAAGCGTGAAGCTGGAGCTGACGCGCAAGGAATTTGAGAAACAGGCCCGGCATCTTGTCGAGAAATGCAAGACCATCTGCGAAATCGTCATGCAAGAAGCCAGGATGAAGTGGGACAAGATCGACAAGGTGCTCTTGGTCGGCGGCATGACACGCATGCCGATGATCCGCGAAATGATTGCCAGTTTATCGTCGGTGCCGATTATCGACCATGTTAATCCAGACGAAGTGGTCGCGATTGGCGCTTCCATTCAGGCCGTCCTATCGCAATTGAATGAGGAAGACGCGACCGGCACCAAAGTGCTCGAAGACAATCTGCGAAAACAATTCTCGTCTCTCGACGGCGGATTGATTCAGGTCACCGACATCACTTCGCACACCCTTGGTGTTGTCCTGTGGGACGACCGGCAGCTCCAGGAATACGTTTTCCCAATGATTCGAAAGATGACAGCCATTCCGGCGGTGATGAAGAACTCCTTTGGAACGGCCAACGCCAATATGCAACGCGCCGTCGTCAAAATTGTCGAGGGCGAAAGCTCACTACCGGCCGAATGCACGCCCCTTGGCATCTGCGACGTCAAACTGCCGCCGTTTCTGCCGAAAGGTTCTCCGGTCGCATTGACTTATCAGTACAACGCCAACCAGGTGTTGGAAGTCTCGGTGGAGGCAGCCGGTAATCGCTCGCAAGTATCAATCGACCGGAACACTGGCCTAGCGCCCGAAGAGATTCAGCAGGCAACCTCCGCATTGCAAGAACTCAATATCAGCTAAGCATGGTAAAATGCGATATCACCTTCCCACTTCCGCTTCCGGACGATCCGCGTAAGTGGAGCGGCTGGACCAATTATAGCTCGCCGAATTGTTACGAGCGTCTTTGTCTCGATCCGCACTCGAATCCCAGCAACGAGTTGATCGAAGAACATTGTCGCGAGCTGTTACGCTGGTGGCAAAAGAAACTGCCACTGAAAAATCAGCCGAGCAATCCGCTCGCGCAGTTGCTGCGTTCCGGGTTGGAGGAATCGTCGCGTTATCTCACCGAAGCGCGCGTGGAGCTTCTCGATCCCGAGCGACGCCGGAGCTTGGATGAACAATTGGCCGCTGAAAAGCATGAAGAAGCAGTCGCTGAGTTTCAGAAATACCTGGATTTTATCATCGCAAAGGGTGTGCTCACTCTAGAAGAGGAGAAAAATCTGCTTCGTGTCGGGGCCGAGCGTGGGCTGACAAACGATCAAATGACTTCTTTGATCGACGCTCAATTGAAAGCGAACGGTTGCAAGCGGGCCGAGCCGCTACCGCCGCCCACACCAATCGCGGGTGCGAACGGCACCAATGGCACGGCTGTTATCCCGCAGGAAGAATTTTTACGCGTTTTGCGCCTTAGCAATCTCGACAGTGCCGGCATGACCGACGATCAACGCGACACCTTTATTGACATGGCCGAGAATCTTGGGCTCGCTCCGAGCGAAGCCGAGGACCTTGTCGATCTTTATTTGGAAGAAGCCGACGAAAAATCGTCTGGCCCTGCAAGCGCAGCCAAAATCGAGGTGCCCAAGACAGCCCCGCAACCAAAAGCCGCCGCGTCTACCCCGCTGGCCGAGGAAAGAGCGGCGGAACATGGACGGAAGATCGATATCAATGTGGACGTGGAACGATCGCGTTACTCAAACTTTGAAAATTCAATTGGCTGCCAGTCGTTCTTCATCCCTTCAGCGGAGTTTGTCATGGGATGCGATTCCGCGGATGCGGCCCCGAACGAGCGGCCGCTCACGCGCGTGACGCTAAGCCGGTATTACATCTCGCGTGATCTTATCACTAATGCGCAATACGAACAATTCGATCGGATCCATGCCCGCAAACGCGCTCCCGGAGCGGGCGATCGTCACCCGGTTATTTACGTAAGTAGCCTCGACGCGATCAAATTCTGCCAGTGGCTCAGTACGCGCGAACGCAAGAGATACCGGCTGCCGACCGAAGCCGAATGGGAATATGCGGCCAAAGGCGATAACAGCCGCAAATATCCATGGGGAGACTTCGATAGCCGCGGTGATCTGGCCAACTTTGCCGATCGCAACACCGTTTTTGCGTGGAGCGATCGCGAGATCGACTGCGGTTATGCCGAAACTTCCCCGGTCGGCGCCTTCCCACTCGGGGCCAGCCCGTTCGGGATCGAAGACATGGCCGGCAACGTTTGGGAGTGGTGCATCGATTACTACGAACCCTACCGAGGCGGCCACAAAGTGAATCCGCGCGGGCCAACCGTCGGGAGCAAACGCACCTACCGCGGCGGCAGTTGGAAATCACGCTTTAGCAGTTTGCGAACGACAGCACGGGGTTCGAACACCCCGAGCTTTTCGTGCAACGATCTCGGTTTTCGGATCGTGTGCGAATGTGATTAATGATAGAGCAGGCTTTCAGCTTGCGTTTTCACGGACGCAAGCTGGGAAGGTTGCCCTACTCTCTAGGAAGGATTGAACCGAAACTTGGTTCGTCCGCGTTTTGCGTTGTTCTTAGCTTTGCGGCGGCTCTTTTGATTCGGCGTCTCAAACGCGCGCAAGCGCCGCACCTCCTCGAGAATTCCCTCAGCATCCAGCTTATTTTTCAGCCGCTTCAGCGCCCGATCCACCGGTTCACCTTTTCGAACAATCACCTCTGGCATCGATAATCAGCTCCTTGAGCTGGAGCCGAGCCTAATCTGGCGCCCTGCCGCCGTCAACTTTTACGAAAAATTGCACAGAACCCATCTCATAAACAAGAAACGAGTGCGCCAAGCGCTGGCGGGCCGCTGGCAAGGCGTGCCGAAGGGAGCATAGCCGGAGCGCTCTGTGACTGAGGAGCAACGCCGCCAGAACTTAGCCCGCAGGGTTGCCGGATCTTTGTCGCTGCAGCGGCGTTGCTCGTCGGTCAAAGATCCATGAAGGATATTCTCCCTCCTCGCGCCTTGCCCCAGCGCCACATCTCTAGCAACGCACCCGTTCCCTATTTGTGAGATAGGTTCTAACGCGCGGCTGGGTTGGCGGTGGCCTTTTGCGTAATTTCGCGGCGGAGGGAGCTGGTGCTGCCGCCGCGAGCGCGGGTCCACCAAAGCACAATTGGCGACGCGATAAAGATCGACGAGTAGGTGCCGACCACTACTCCGATGATGATGGCGAGGGAAAAGTCGCGCAAAACAGCGCCGCCGAACAGGAACAAACACAAGATCGGGATGAGGGTGACAGTGCTGGTGAGGATCGTACGGCTGAGCGTCTGATTGATACTTTCGTTCATGATCTGCTCGATCGTTCCACGCCGGCCGCTGGCCAGGCCTTCCCGGATTCGGTCGAAGACAACGATCGTGTCGTTGATCGAATAACCGGCGATCGTGAGCACGGCGCCCACCATGGTGAGCGTTAGCTCGCGGCCGAGCAGTGAGAATACTCCGACGGTGATAATAACATCGTGCAGCAGTGCAACAATTGCGCCGACCGCAAAAGACAGTTCGAATCGGAACGTGACGTAAATCAAAATCCCAAGAATGCCGAGACCGAGCGCGATCAGCGAATTCTTGGCCAGCTCACCGCCGACCAGCGCACCCACGCGTTCCGAACGTTCGACATGAAAACCACCGCCCGGCAGCGTTTGTGTGACCTGTTTTTCGACCTTGTCACTCGTGTTTAGCGGGCTCCGGATCGTGATGTAGTTCTTGCCCGCTTGAGCTGATTCCTGAATCGACGCGTCGGCCAGACCAATCGGCTTCAGCGCATCGCGCACTTGTCCGATGTCGATCGTGTTAGGAGAGCTCAACGTTACCAGATCGCCGCCGCGAAAATCGACGCCGAAATTTCTCTCGCCGCGAATGTAAAACGAAGTCGCACCAGCAAGAATGAGCGCCAGCGAGCACATGCACGCCAGAAAACCTTTGCCGAGGAAGTTGATGTTCTGCGACGAGATCAAGTGTAACATCGACATCTTCTTGATCCGTTCTGTATCAACAAACCAGCCGAGCAGATTCCGACCGACGATCAATGCGGTAAAAAGAGACGCGAGAATGCCAAGCGTAAGTGAAATAGCGAATCCTTTCACGGGTCCGCTGGCCTTCCAGAACAGAATCGCGGCCGTGATCAACGTCGTCACGTTGGCATCAAAGATCGAGCTGAACGCTTTTTCGTAGGCAGTGTGCACGGCGACCTTGAGCGATTTCCCCAGCGCCATCTCTTCGCGTAGCCGCTCATAAATCAGTACGTTGGCATCGACCGCTAGACCTATCGTCAGAATAATACCCGCAATGCCGGGTAGTGTAAGCACAACGCCACCGGGAACGAGTTTAAACGCCCCGAGCAACAGAAAGAGGTTGATAATCAGAACAAAATCGGCAGCCAGCCCGGCGAATCTATAGTAAACAAGCACACATACGAGCGTAATTGCGAGGCCCATCAAACCGGCGATGATGCTGGCGCGAACTGAATCTAAGCCGAGCGTGGGCGACACGCTGCGCTCTTCTTCGATGCTCACGGGTGTCTGCAGCGGATTTTCCAGTACGCTGGCCAGACTACGGGCTTCCTGTTCACCCATGCGCCCGCCGCTGATGACCGCGTTGCCTCCATAGATGGCCGACTTAATAACAGGCGCGGATTGGATCACACCATCGAGGACGATGGCGAATCGGTGACCTACATTCGCCGCCGTAATATCGCCGAATCTTTTCGCGCCTTCGCTGTCGAAATCCAATCTGACTTCCCATCCTTCGTTGCCATAACCAGCGCTTGCGTGACTGACATGCTCTCCGCCGAGATCAGCTTTCTTCTTTACTAGCAACCGTTCTTGCCTTGGTTTTTCGTTTCCTTCCGCGGTCATCTTGTAGACCTCGATCCGGTAGTCAGGCGGAATCACTTCCTTGCCCGCGTCGATGTCTTCCAGCCGCTTTCCATTGTCCGGGTAAACCATCCGAAACTCGAGTCTCGCCACGCGCGAAAGCTGATCACGAGCTTCCTGAATTTTTGCCGTATCGAGCCCGGGGATCTGGACAAGGATCCGATCGGTCCCCACCGGGCTGATGGTCGGCTCACCGCTGCCAAAATAATCCACCCGCTTGCGAATGACTTCGACCGCTTGGTCGAGCATCGCTTTGTTGATCTGTTTCTCTCCGCCGACGAGTCGAATCAGAAATGACGTGCCGCCTTTGATATCGAGACCAAGCCCAATTTTCTTCTGAGGCGGCCAGTTGCCCCAAATGCTGAAGATAACGAGCAGCGTTACAAGAACTGCCGCGAGAATCCGTTTCCTTAGCCCAACATCGGTCGCAAAATACCATCCGAATAGAATTAGAATCCCGATCCCGCTGAAAAATTGAAACGGAGTACTCATGACTTTTCTGTTTCCGATTTCAACACCGTCGTAACCGCCGATTTCTCCATCTCGATCTTCACATTGTCGGCCACCTTCACCATCACGGTTGTGTCTTTCACGTTCGCGATCAATCCGTGAATGCCGGCATTTGTCACCACCCGATCGCCCGTTTTCAAACTCGCCATCAGCCGTTGCTGCTCTTGTTGCCGTTTCTTCTGCGGCCGAAAGAGCACAAAATACATGATGACGAAAATAAAAATGAACGGTACGAAAAACCCTAGCCCACCGCTAGGCCCCGATGGCGCGCCCGGTTGTGCTTGAGCGAGAAACAGCAAGAGCATGAACATTCGTTAGATTCGACAATAACTGCGCTTCAGCCGCGCGGCGCAACTGCCAAAGCGAGTGTCTTATTGAGCACAGCTGCGGCCAAATTGCAATCGCACCAAAATAGTGTCCGTCACGCCGCTCCCATTTAGCGTGACGCCATGATTTCCCTCGTCGGCTCTCGAAAAATCGGCGGCCGGTGATCCCGCGGAAATGGAGACCGGCAGCTGATCGATCGGGTTGTAAAAGCGCTCGCCGCCGCGAGCGTCTAAAGCCAGACTTGCCCGCTAAACATGCGAACCTGGGCGAAAATTCCTGAAGATTAACGTGCCTGCGGAAAATTTCGCATCAATTCGCGTGCTCAGTAGGGAGGTCACAGTATCGCAACATCTAGATCTCGGGTGGCACTGTCGAAAACGGCGCTGAAGCGCGGGAGCGCCGTCAGGCGTGACATGTTTATAACAAGAATCGATCTCCCAGCCGCCAAGCTCCATTAGGAGCGGCATGAAACCGCTGCGGATTTCCATGCCCCTCCGAGCGGAAGCCTGAATTAAATTATTGGCCAAGTTTACAAACAGGGCGCGCCTGGCGGCGCTTTCAATCCGCCGCTGTACTGGTCGACTTTTCAACAGGCCCATTTCGGGTTTTGTAATTCCCGAGGAACTGCTTTCGAAACGAATCAAACCTTGCGTCTTCAATCGCGTCCCGCGCCTGCCGCATCAGATCCAGATAGAAATGCAAGTTGTGCAGCGTGACCAGCCGCAGGCCGAGAATTTCTTCCGCTTTGATCAGATGGCGAATGTAACCGCGCGCAAACTCGCGGCAGCCTGGACACGCACAATTCTCTTCGATCGGTCGTTTGTCCATCGCGAATTCGGCATTCTTTAAATTCAGCGTGCCTATCGATGTAAACGCTGTGCCGTTGCGCGCAAGCCGCGTCGGCAACACGCAATCGAACAGGTCCATGCCTCGCGCGATCATCTCCAGCAGTTGCGGAGGCGTACCGAGTCCCATCGCATACCGCGGCTTATCGTTAGGCAAAAACGGCTCGCTCGCTTCCACCGCCTGCATCATTTCCTCTTCCGGTTCGCCCACACTTACTCCCCCGATGGCGTAACCATCGAACTCAAGATCGACAATCGCCTGCGCACTCGCCTGGCGCACATCATCAAATGTTGCGCCTTGGACGACGCCGAAAAGAAGTTGCTGATCTTCTTTAGTGGCACCTTTGCCGGATGCGTTTTTAAAATTTGCAGGCGGCGCGGTCCGGGCCGGACTGGCATTTGCCTCTACGGCTTCTTCCGTTGGACGTTCGGCGTTGGGCTGCTTGCTCGCGAAAACTTCCGGAGTTGGGCATTGGGCATTTGCTGTTTTCCATTCTTTACATCGTCGTGCCCACCGTGTCGTCATCTCGGCGCTCCGGGCCGCGTAATCGTATTCGCAAGGCCACGGCTGGCATTCGTCCAGCACCATTGCGATGTCGCTGCCGAGGGCCGCTTGAATTTCCATCGCGATCTCCGGCGAAATAAACGCCGCTGTTCCATCGATGTGGTTCTGAAACTGCGCGCCTTCCTCCGTAATCTTCCGCAATTTCGCCAGCGAAAAAATTTGATAGCCCCCGCTGTCGGTCAGAATCGGCCCATTCCAGTTCATGAATTTGTGCAGCCCGCCGAAATGCCTAACGAGGTCGATTCCCGGCCTAACAAACAGGTGATAGGTGTTTGCGAGAATCATCTGAGCGCTTAACTCCCGCAGCTCGCGGGGACTCACCGCTTTCACACTCGCCTGCGTTCCTATCGGGATGAACGCCGGCGTCTCGATCATGCCGTGCGCAGTCGTCAGCCGGCCCCGGCGTGTCCGGTAGCCGCGGGATTGATCTTGGGCAAGAAGTTCAAACATTGCGCGTCACGTTCGTGACGGCGCCAGAGGCTGCAAGCAGTTTGTCTCAGTAGCGTCCGTCTTTCGCGGGCGAGCTTTGGCGCGCTTGGCGTTTTTAGCGGACCCAATCTTTCCCTTGGGTTGCATTCAGCGCACGATCGCGACCTCATGACCTACCAGTTTGTACCGTGCCCGAAGCCATGAGGTCCGAGTGCTGTTTACATTGACAACGTCACCCGAATTTCTACTTTAGCCAGCCCGCCCAGCTTCTTGCGAATATGAAACGCACCTATCAGCCATCCAAACGGACGCGCAAACGTCAGCACGGATTCCGGGCCCGCATGAAAAGCAAAGGTGGACGCGCCACTCTCGCACGGCGGCGTCAGCGGGGCCGCAAGCGCTTGTTGCCAAAAGGCGTGGAGCTGCACTACGCGCGGCACACCCAAGCGTAATTTCGGGATTGCCAAGCTCTTGCGAGCTTTGAAACTTTAACGTCTCCAAGTTCATTTCGCACCGTTAGCTCAATTGGCAGAGCAAGTGACTCTTAATCGGTAAAGCGATTTTTGCTGGTTTTGGCTATCGCTTGCACATCAGCAATTTACGATGATTTTCGGGATTTGAGTTTTAGCTAAGTTTAACCACTTTTTGCCCTCTTTTTGAGCTAAGGGGAGACTTTTACGGAGCGCTCGGGTGTTTTTGGCTGGTCTTTGTCTCGTGTCTGCCGGCGGCAATTCCATTTCTCATCTTTCACCAGCCGCAGGTCGCATTGCGCGTTTCCAATTTTCTTCTGATCGCAGGCCTCTTTTATGTGGGGCAAAAGTGGGCCGTCTACGCCGGACGTAACCGCCTGGCCGTGGGATCTGGAATGGTGGTGGTTGGCCTTGCGCTCGTCGGCGTGGCAGTTCTGTTTGGAGGCTAAAGCAATGCCCCCCCTGCGCAGCTTTGGCGACTATTGCAAGCCTGGCCGTTTGCGAGTCGTTAGGCGGAATAGCAGCCGAACATCCGTTGGAAATCACCTCCAAAACGGACGAAGCTGACTGGGAGTTTTCATTGTCCACTTTCACCTACCTTGGCCAGTATTCACGCGATTATGTGAACCCAAACTTCACCGCCGATCGCGATTGGTTGCGTCTCGAAGCGCGTTACAATTATGAGGCCATCAAAACAGGCTCCGTCTGGCTTGGCTACAATTTGAGCGCCGGAAAGAAGCTGAAGTTCGAAGTCACTCCCATGCTCGGCGGCGTTTTCGGGGACATAACCGGCGTCGCACCGGGTTACATGATCTCGATCGGTTACAAGCAGCTCGAGTTCTCTACCCAAGGCGAATATTTTTTCGATGCTGGAACGCGCGCCGGGGATTTTTTCTACAGCTGGTCCGAGCTGAGTTATTCTCCAACCGGCTGGTTTAGAATCGGCGGCGTGGCCGAGCGGACCCAGGCAATCAGGAGTGATTCCGACGTCCGGCGCGGCCCGTTGATCGGCTTCAAATATCGCAAAATTGATTGGACGGCTTATTGGCTCAGTCCCGGTTCAAAGGAGGCGACTTTCGTCTTTGGCACGAACGTGAATTTTTAATCCTGAAAATCCAGAGCGCTTGTCACAACCTAACAAATTATGAAAACAAAAGAAATCATCGAAATAGCTCGGGCTTAGCCAAGCCATTCCGAGTAAGCAAGGGCCAGGACTTTCGCCTTAAAGACGTCGATCCTAACGACACGCTTGAATTCACGAAAGAGGCCGATAAACCGAGATCGAAGGAGGCGCTGGCTAGTGGCGTAATGGCCCTGGCCGAACTCCAGGACAAACTTTACGCGCAAGACAAGTGGGCGTTGCTGTTGATCTTTCAGGCGATGGATGCGGCAGGCAAAGATGCCGCCATCAAGCACGTGATGTCCGGCGTCAATCCGCAAGCTTGCCAGGTTTATTCTTTCAAATCGCCCTCGGCGGAAGATTTGGATCACGATTATCTTTGGCGCTGTATGAAATCTCTGCCCAACCGCGGGCACATCGGAATCTTCAATCGCAGTTACTATGAGGAAGTGCTCGTTGTGCGAGTACATCCCGAAATTCTGAGCAAGCAAAAAGTGCCACCGAAACTCGTCGGCAAGGGCATCTGGAACGAACGTTTTGAAGACATCCGCAATTTCGAGCAATATCTAGGGCGGAATGGCGTTGTGGTGCGCAAGTTCTTTCTCCATGTTTCGAAGAAGGAACAGAAACGGCGCTTCCTGGAGCGAATCGACGATACGCAGAAGAATTGGAAGTTCTCCTCCAATGACGCCAATGAGCGCGATTACTGGGAGGATTACATGAAGGCATACGAAGAAATGATCCAGCAAACCGCGACAAAGGATGCGCCGTGGTATGTCGTGCCGGCAGACAACAAATGGTTTACCCGAGTCGTAGTCGCAGCGGCCGTGGTCGAGGCTCTCGCCGATCTCGATTTGGCATACCCAAAGGTCGACGAAGGCAAATTCAAGGAACTCGCCGCGGCGAAAAACAAACTGTTGAGGAAGTAGGCGATGCTTTTCCGACCGCTTCTAGTACTCTATATATAGAATCCAGCACCACGTACCTAAGATCGAAATCGACGTATCAACCGATGCGCACAATCACCAATGACTACAAGGACACGCAGATTTTGAACCTCGGATCCGAGGATGAGCGTGGACCTTATCTGGTCACTCAAACGGGCGTCGCACCAAGCGATCCATTGCCAAAGACACGCATGTTTGTGCTCCGTCCGGATGGGCAGTGGGTCGACTTCAATGCCTACGCCTGCCAGGGAAAGCCGGAAGCCATTGACGAGATTGTTTTTCCCACCATGACGAAAGTAATGGAAACATTCGGCAAGCTATTCGGCCGGCCTCGCGTTCTCGATCTACCGATCGACGAGGTGGGGCTTAAAGCTTGGGTAGAACGCCACAACAGCGATGCGTTACAAGCAGCTCGCGCGTGGGTCGAACAATACAAAGTGCGCCATCGCAAAGACGCCGGCAGTTAAGGCGTCGTCGAAGAGGGCCTGTGAATAAATTACCGCGATGAGTTCACCCTCCCTCCTCCGTTGGATTCCCGCTTTCACCTGGCTGTGCGCTTATGATCGCAGCTGGCTGCGTGGCGACGTTCTCGCCGGCATTACCCTTGCCGCATACTTGCTTCCGGCAGCGTTAGGCGACGCATCTCTAGCCAATTTGCCTCCGGAAGCCGGCCTTTACGCCTGCTTGTTCGGCGGTCTCGTGTTCTGGATCTTTTGCGGTTCGCGCTACACCGCCGCTTCAGTGACTTCCGCCATTTCGCTTGTCATTGGCTCGTCGCTTGCCGAAATGACTGGCGGTAACACTGCACGCTTTGGCGCGCTGGCGGCTGGCACGGCGTTGCTGGTCTCGCTCATCGCCTTCATTGCGTGGCTAGTTAAAGCCGGAGTCATGGTACATTTCATCTCAGAGAGCGTCATGACCGGCTTCAAATGCGGCGTGGCGCTTTTTCTTGCCAGCACACAATTGCCCAAGCTTTTCGGTTTTCATAGCGCTCACGGAAGCTTCTGGGAGAATACGGGTTTCTTTTTCAAGCACCTGAGTGAAACAAACTCGATGTCACTTATCGTTGGAGGAATCGCGCTGGCGTTCCTGATCCTTGGAAAAATTTTTCTCAAGCACAAACCGGTCGCGCTTTTCGTCGTGATCGGAGGGATCGTTGCCGCATCGGCGTTTTTGCTCGAGAGAGACGGCGTAAAGTTGATCGGCGCCGTGCCGCAGGGAATTCCGCCTTTCAGGCTGCCTGCCGTCTACTGGCAAGATCTGAACCAGCTGCTTCCGCTTGCCTTTGCTTGTTTTCTTCTCGGCGCCGTCGAAACAGCTGCGATTGGGCGAATGTTGGTCGCCAAGCACGGCGGAAGGTTCGATGCCAATCAAGAAAATCTGGCGCTCGCAGCGTCGAACCTCGCTGCCGGACTCGGTAGCGGTTTCCCCGTCAGCGGGGGTACGTCGCAGTCGCTCGTTAATGAAGAGGGCGGGGCGCAAACACCGCTCTCCACGGCTCTGGCGGCAGTCTTCATTCTCATCGTTGTGCTCTTTTTCTCCCACCTCTTGAGCGCCTTGCCGCAGCCGGTCCTCGCCGCTGTAGTGTTAGTGGCGGTGGGGGGCTTGCTTAAACTTTCAACCCTGAAGCAGCTGTGGCAGAGCGATCGTCCGGAGTTTGTCGTGGCGGTAACGGCTTTCATCGGCGTACTCACGTTTGGTTTGCTCCTCGGCGTGATGATCGGGGCGGTGATCTCGCTTGTGCAGCTGGTTCATGCTTCCTCACGGCCTCACGTTGCTCTGCTCGGACGAATTCCCGGCACCCGTCGCTTCTCGGACTGCGAACGACATCAGGACAATCAACTCATCCCCGAAGTAATGATTTTCCGGCCGGAATCGGGTCTTGTCTATTTCAACGTGGACAATGTCTGCGACGCCATCCTGAACCGCATCCGCGCTGCGCCGAAACTGCCGAAGCTCGTGGTGCTCGATCTTTCCGCCGCGCCGCTCGTGGACATGCAGAGTGCCTACACGCTTGCGGGTATGGCTGACGAACTCATCGCCGAGCATATCCGATTCCAGGCGGTTGAACCGCGTTCCTCAGTGCGGGATCGGCTCCGCCATGAAGGCGTCGACAGCCAATTGGGCGGCGTAAACCGCTTCACAACTGTCGCCGACGTGATCGACCACTTTCAGCGGGAGCGCAACGCCTCCCTTTTGCAGCCTAACGAACCACATCCAACAGAGTAAATCCTATGCCATTCGATAAATTCGTAGACATCGACAAAATCGACGACGACCGCCGTAACAGCGTCATGAAGTCGATTCGAACAATCAACGTTGAAGAACTCAAGAAGCTCGCCGATGAGATTTTCCATTCTCCCGACGATCCCTGGCGACAAACTTTGCTTGAATTGATCGCGGAAAATCCGGGCGCGACGTTCTACCACGCGGACGCGGGTGAAGGCGTCATGTTTCTTTACTGCCGCGACATAGACAAAGGCCTGTGGTACCTCTCCGGGAGTGGGATGGGACCATTGTCGGCACGAGCGCGGCAAATGGTAAAAGAAGCGATCGGAAAAAGCTAGCGATCGGCAGAGAATGACAGGCTCGGCAGGCCGTCTGTGAATCGCTGGTAGGCCCTGGAAATATTTTCACAAACGACCGCGCCGCGAACGCCGCTGAACCGGTCATGTAGCGGATGCCTTGCACTAACATGAAAGCACACGTCTTTGTTCAGAAGTTGCGTCGAATTTTGCGGCCAGTTGTTAGGGAGTCCGCCTACAGACGCGATCCGTTGCTCATCAACAGTTTGGCCGCGTTCAATTTCCGTCCCCCAATCAGGCTCGAGTTTCCTGGCGAATCGCTCGCGCGCACCCCGCGCTTCTCGCAATGAACGTCACCACGATTGTTCTCATCCCCGGCCTTTGGATGACCGCGCTCAGTTGGGAGCACTGGGTCAAACACTACACCGACAAAGATTATTGTGTGATTGCCGCGAACTGGCCCGGCATGGAAGGCGACATCGAACAACTGCGTCGCGATCCGAGCGGCTTCACCACACTCGGACTGAGCGACGTTGTCGATCACTACGAGCAAATTATTGGCGAACTCGAAGCTCCGCCGGTCATTATCGGGTATGGGTTCGGCGGTTTAATAGCGCAGGTTCTTCTCGATCGCGGATGGGGCGCAGCCGGTGCGGCGATCGCCCGTGCTCCGGTAAAGGGAATTGCTCGGCTGCCGTTGTCGATGTTGAAGCTGGCGTTCTCAGTTCTCGGCAAGTCTCTTAGCAACAAAGCCGCCTCGCTGACAGCGCAGCAATTTCATCGCGCGTTTGCAAACTCGCTGACGGAAATCGAATCGCTCGACGCCTTCAAACGTTACATCGTGCCGGCTCCCAATCGGGTTCTGTTGCAAACAGCGTTCGCAAATTTGACCCCGCACACAACAGCAGCCACCGTTAATTTTCGGAACGACACACGCGCGCCGTTGCTCCTGGTTGCCGGCGGCAAAGACCGCATCGTGCCGAATTCAATCGTGAAAGCAAACTTCGACCTGTATCGAGAATCGAAAGCCGAAAGATTACAAGGAATACCCCGAGCAAACGCACTTGACGCTCCTTCGAGAGACTAAAGTCGCGGACTACGTGCTCGGTTGGGCGCTCTGCCGCTCCAACGGGTCGAAGCTAACCGCAGTTCCCAATCAGACCGACAGCTGGTCGGTCCAACTCTCAACCTAACGAAAATGGATTCGCTGCGACCGACAATCCAAATGAAAAAACTATGAAAACCCAAACTACCAAACTAAAACTTGCTGCGTCAGCCAACAAAAACCCAACCGGCTGCTTATTCTTTCTGGAAGCTAGCGGCGGCCGGATTCATTCGGCTAACGCCGACGGGTCGGACCGAAAAATCATTGTTACCGGCTGTCGAATTCCCGACGGCATCGTCGTCGATGTTGAAGCCGGTCACATTTACTGGACTAACATGGGCGTTCCAAATCGGAATGACGGCTCGATCGAGCGCGCCGATCTCGACGGTCAAAATCGTGTAACCATCATTGGTGAAGGCAAAACTTTCACACCAAAACAGCTCCATCTCGAGAAGAAGAGCCGCAAACTTTACTGGTGCGATCGCGAGGGAATGCGGGTCATGCGCGCGAACCTGGATGGTTCGAGCATCGAGACTCTGGTCGATTCGAGCAACGGCGACGCCCGGCCAGGCACAGATTTAACAAAATGGTGCGTCGGCATCACTGTCGATCCGGACCGTGGACAAATTTATTGGACGCAAAAAGGTCCCGACGATGCGGGCGAAGGTCGCCTCTTTCGCGCGAAGATCGACATCCCAAAAGGCGAGACGGCGGCTAATCGCACAGACATCGAAGTGCTATTCGATGGTTTGCCTGAACCGATCGATCTCGAGGTCGATCTGGAGAGTCGGTTCATTTATTGGACGGACCGCGGAGATCCGCCGCGCGGAAATACCGTCAATCGCGCGTCGCTGGACGCGGATTTCAACAAGCATCCCGCGTCCGACATTTTGTTGACGCATCTGATGGAGGGAATCGGGATCGCTCTCGATTTCAAAGGGAATCGGATGTTCCTCACCGATTTAGCCGGCACCATTTATTCAGCCCGGCTCGACGGTTCGGAAAAGAAACCACTCTTAGCCGCGCAGGGAAATCTCACCGGCATCGCTTACGCGGAAATTCCCTAACCAACGAAACTATCAACCATTAACTATTAACCACCATGTCATATAACAAACCAATTAAACGAATCGCGATTGTTGGTACTGGAGTGATCGGCGCCAGTTGGGCCGCTGAATACCTCGCACGCGGCTTCGATGTCATTGCCACCGATCCGGCGCCAAACGCGGAAGCAAACCTGCGCAAATACATAGACGAAGCCTGGAAAGACCTGACGAGCATCGGCCTTTCCAAAGGCGCGTCGCGCGATCGCCTAACATTCACGACTGATATGAAAAAGGCGCTGTCGCAAGCGGACCTCGTCCAGGAAAACGGACCAGAGCGTCCCGATTTCAAAATGAAGTTGTTCGCCGACATGGATGCTGCCGCTCCCGTCGATTCACTGATCGCGTCGAGTTCGTCGGGAATAACACCGAGCGTGATGCAATCGAAATGCAAGCACCCGGAACGCGTTCTCGTCGGACATCCGTTTAATCCTCCGCACATCATTCCATTAGTCGAAGTTGTCGGAGGAACGAAAACATCGCCGGAAGCGATTCAGCAAGCACTCGCATTTTACGCGTCAATTGGGAAGAAACCGATCTATTTGAAGAAGGAGCTTCCCGGTCACGTCGGGAACCGTCTCCAGGCGGCGCTTTACAAGGAGATCATGTACCTGATTCAGCACGATGTGCTGAGCGTCGAGGACGCAGATGTGGCCGTGAGCTATGGCCCGGGACCGCGTTGGGGAGTGATGGGACCGAGCTTGCAGTGGCATCTCGGCGGTGGCGCCGGAGGCATCAAACACTTCATGGATCATCTAATGGATCCATTGGACGCCATGATCAAAACGCTCGGTACTCCGGACATCACGCCCGAGCTCAAGCAAACGATCGTTGAAGGTGTCTTGCGGGAAGCAGGCAATCGTTCTGTGGACGATCTCGCACAGGAAGAGAACGAGGTGATAATCGGACTGCTTCGTTTGCGAGCGCAGGCGACTAACGGCGCAAAAAACAACAAGTAGCTGCATAAAGGATCAACAATGAACACGAAAAAAGAAACAAGCTCCGTCAGCGACGGATTAACCGAATCATTGAAATCAAAGCTTAGCAATCCGGCATCATCACCCGACTTCGATCTAATTGCCGCCACAAACGAAGTGTTAAAGGACGTCGGGCTGACAACGGCGGATGCCGGAGGCAAGCTTACGTTTTCCGGAAGAGATCCGATTCTCCCAAGCTCGATCCGCTTTGGAAGCATGGCTGCGATCGGTCTGGCGGCAAGAAGTGTTGCCCTCTCCGCCCTTTGGAAACAAACGACCGGCCAAGGACAAGACATTTCAGTGGATGTGGGAAAGGCGCTGCGGCGTTTCGCCGGGTTCTTTGAAGGAAAATGGGAGACGATCAACGGCCGAGGGCCATCACCCGGTGGCTACGCGTTTAGTCCGGTCTTCAACGACATGGAACATCATTTCTTCCGGAAAACACGAGACGGACGACATGTCGTGGCCCTGAATTTTTATCCGGGTCTTCGCGCGCGCAGCCTAAATTTTCTTGGTGCCAGTGAAAGCAACGAATCAATTTCCAAAGCTATCGGCAAATGGGATGCCGTAGAGTTGGAAAATGCCGCGGCGGAGGAAGGAATCGTCCTGGCGATGGTCCGGACAAATGAGGAATTTCGCCGCGAACCCCAATACATCGACGTCCTCTCGAAGATGCCCCTGGTCAAGGTCGAAAAGATTAGCGAGAGCGATCCCGTTCCGTTCAAGGCAAACAGTGACAATCTTCCGCTTGCGGGTATCCGCGCATTCGGGATGGGCCACGTCATCGCCGGCGCCGCGATGGGCAGAGACATGGCCCTCTACGGCGCGGACGTACTTAATATATGGAGACCACACGACTCGGAGGTGGAATCGTTTTTCTGGGACGTCCAAGTTGGCATGCGTTCAACCATCCTGGATGATTCGAAGGAAGATCGAGAAAAATTCAATCAGTTGCTCAACGGTGCCGATGTTTTCTTTGCCAACAAGCGTCCGGGATTTTTGAAGAAGCACGGGTTTGATGCTGAATCGCTTTGCGCGCAGAAGCCTGGGTTGATTCACGCAACCGTCGTTCTCCACGGCGAGAACGGACCGTGGTCGAATCGGTCTGGTTTCGATGAAATTGGCGCGGCGGTGTCGGGTTTTTTCACTATCGAAGGTTCGCCAAGTCAGCCGAAGCAACCACCGATTGTGCCGATTTGTGACAACGTCGTCGCCTGGTTGGGGACAACCGGAATTCTCGAAGCGTTGCGCCGGCGCGCGATCGATGGCGGTAGCTATCGGGTCACCGTTTCGCTGACGCGGGTCGTGCTGTGGATGCTCTCGTTAGGCATTTTCGACAAGGACTACGCCAAGGCGGCTGCGGGCTCGACCGACGAGCATACTTACAGCACTCCCGATCTTTTCACCGCGGAAACGCCACTCGGAACTTATCAGGGAATGACCGACCAAGTCGTGTTGTCGCGCACAACGGGAGCGTTCCGCACGGTGTTGGTTCCGCGCGGCTCCAGCAAGCCCGAATGGCTTTCGCTCCGAAAATGAACATATATATGCATATGCTCGCACAGATTAATCCTACAGTTCTGCCGGCACTTCGGATCGCAGCAACATTTTTCTTCATCATCAATTTGTTAGGCGGCGCGTATATTTTTCGCAACCGTCACCGATTCTTTGACCTCGATCCAAATGTCGACAACGACATTCCGGCCGTCCGCAAAATAAGAGTCGAAGTCGTCATGATCCCGTGGCTCGTTTTGACGACTCTTGTCCTGATTCTCCTGATCAGTTTCTGGCTCGCTTGATAAAGTCCCGTTTGTTGGCTGGACTCATCTGGCGCAGCTAAAGCACAAGGTCAATTCGCATGAAAAAACCGCAGA
>Ga0207684_10000340_pt1 | contig 65079 bp, 51 predicted proteins | sample KBSK5501metaG_FD_184342 | JGI IMG/M metagenome (GOLD analysis project Ga0207684, IMG submission 184342) | Corn, switchgrass and miscanthus rhizosphere microbial communities from Kellogg Biological Station, Michigan, USA - KBS K5-50-1 metaG... | ecosystem: Host-associated > Plants > Roots >...
GCCGAGACTGGAGTTCCTCTTCTCCTTCTTGCTGGCACGTATAGCCCGCGGCGTCGACAGCGGCGTCGACAGATCGGCGCTAGCCGACGAAGTGGCGCCCGGATTCCCCGCCGGCAGTCAGCGCGACCGGCTCCGCAAGCAGTTGTACGCGCTGCAGGTAGCGCTCGGTAGTGAGCTCAAACCGTTGCTTCGAGTGAACAGCACAGAGGTGCGACTCGAGCTCGTTGGTGTCGATACCGACTTCGGGCGGCTGCTTGACGCAAGCCGGCTCGTGGCGCGTCGCCGCACCCTTCTCGACCACGTCATTGCGGATCAGATCCGAGGTGTGCTCGACGACACATTGAGCGGCGAATTCCTGGGCAACTTCTCTGAGCTTGAGCATCAGGTCACCGAAGGTCGCGGCACCGCTGGCCAAGTCGTCGAGGAAGCTCGGTCAGCCATCGCCGGGCAGCGCGCAGAGCTTGCGCGGGCGCTGGCTGAGTACTACGAGGCCAGCGGCCATCCGCAGTCGTCGATCGCCTATCTCCGCGCGGCCCTCGCCGGGAGCCCTGCACGACAGGATCTGGCCCGACTTTTGGTAGTCGCCTACATGCGCACTGGACAGACCGCGCTTGCCGACCAAGCGCGGCTCGAATTCGATCTCACCGAGGAGAAATGAGATGAGCACCGAGGTCGAGACCAAACAATCTGCGAATCACGAACCGGCAGCGACGCCATCCGTAGGCGCAAGGCTGTCGACTCGGCAGCCGGCGCTATGGCACCGGCGCCGCTACCAGATCGCTGCAGGCGCGGTCGCCGTCGCCCTTATTGCTGCCTTCGTGGCCAACAACTTCCTCGCCCGCCAGTACTCGCCGGCCGGCGCCGTGACTCAGTATCTGGGCGCGGTCCAGAAAGGAGACGCGACTGCTGCCTGGAGCCTCATTGAGGTCTCGGCGCCGGCCGCGCCCGTCGACGCCACCCTGACCGACCGCGCGGCCATGAATGCTGCCCTCGGCTCCGCCAAGCCGGACATCAAAAGCTTCGCCATCACCCAAACCGCCAACGCTGACGCCAGTATGGCGGCGGTCAATTTCAGCTACGAGACCGCACACGGCACCAAGCAGGGCACGCTGGCCGTGCAGCGTTCGGGTGCGACCAGCTTCGGCTTTTATCCGCTCTGGCATCTCGTCATCACACCGGTCGTCCTGCAGATCGGGCTCCCCAGGGGAAGTGCTGGAGTCACCATCGACGGCAAGGCGATCGCCCTTCCGGAGGGAGCGAAGTCCACCGTGGCTGTCTTGCCCCTCGCCCACAAGATCCAATTCAACGGAACCCAGATGCTGGAGGCGCAGACGGTTGGCGTTGATGCCTTCTCGTCTCAGCAGCAGACCGCGCCCTTCCAACCCGAGCTCACCAGCGCCGGCCTCGATGCCGCGAAAGCGGCGATCAAGGGCGCGTTTGACGCTTGTAGCAAGGCGACATCGTTTTCGCCTCCGGGATGTCCTCAGAGCAATGACGCCTACTTCGTCAATTCCCCTCAGTGGCAGTTGGTCGGCGACCCTCTGAAGGACCTCACCATCGCCTTTGACCAGGACCTCAACCCCTACGGTACAGGCCACTATCAAATGGAGATCGCGTACCAGGATGGCGCCTCACGGACACATCACGACCTCTCGAGCGGGGGCTATACGACTCAGCTGCTACTAGCAGCCGGAGGGGTAGCAGTAGGGTCGATCAGTGATGCCCAAGGGCTGCCGGCGCTGCAGCGCCCGGCCGGTGCCAGTGACCAGACGTCGAAGGATCTCGTCTCCAAAGCGCTGCAACAGTGCGCGGCGCAACAGCTTCAAAGCCCGCCTGACTGCCCCCAGAACATCATTGGGGCCGCCATCACGAACGTTCGCTGGACGATGAGCGGTGATCCGCTAGCCAATGCGACCGTAGCCTTCGACCAGCAAACCGGGGTGTTTACGGTTCATGGCAGCTTCGCTATGTCGGCTTCATATGTCTGGTTAGGCATCGCCGAGAACGACAAGAGCTTTTATGCCAATTACAAGGCCTTGCTCCTCTGGGACGGTCAGGCCCTGGTGCTGGTCACGATCCAAGGTACGAATTCCTAGAACCGTTCGCGCGGAGGTAGGGCCTCAATTCCGGGCCCTGCCTCCGTCTCCCAGCCGTCCGGCCGTCATGGGACGCCAGAGGACGGTTCGCGTGTGGGCCCTAAGGGTGCACCTTCAATGGGCCTAACATGCCCACAACGATGGGCCTAACGTACGCCTTCGGCGTAAGAACATAAGGCGGCTTCGCCGCGCTCGGTAGGTACCGCGGCTGATAGCGGCGAGCCGTCACTCCTGAGCTATATTGACTCGCCCACTTCTTGACTAGCCGAGAACCTGTGACCGAACACGCCATTCGCAACCACGCCGCCTTCATTTGGTCTGTATCCGATCTCCTTCGCCGCGACTACAAGCAGTCCGAGTACGGCAAGGCGATCCTCCCTGTTGTCGTTATTCGCTGCCTCGACTGCGTACTGGAGCCCACCAAGGCAGCAGTGCTCAAGCGCGAGGCAGAGCTAGCAGGGAGGATTGAGAATCTCGAGGCTGTGTTGAAGGCCGCTACAGGCCAGCAGTTCTTCAACACGTCAAAGCTCGACTTCAAACGGCTGCTCGAGGACCCGGCGAACATCGGCGATAATCTTCGCGCCTACATCGCAGGTTTCTCCGAGGCGGCGCGCGACGTCATTGCCAAGTTCGACTTCCAGACGCAGATCACGCGTCTCGACCGGGCGAATCTGCGTCGGCCACGACGGAGGCGCCGGTAACCGGCCGAATTGCCCTAATCCGAAATTCTGCCGACGTCGAGCGCCTCGATCTCGGCACCGAGGTGGAGCTCACGCACTTGCGAACGGAGATGACCTTCGAGGGCTCCCTGGCTCTAAAAAGTCAAACCGGTGAGGTCAAGGGGATCACAGCTGGCAAGGGCAAGCAGCATGAGCCTGCGATGGAGCACCCTCGAACTGATCGAAAAGGAGCTGATCCGCGTCGCCCAAGTCCAATCCGAAGCGCTCGTTCAGGACCTCGACGATCTTTGACAGGGTTGTTCTTTGCCTGGTCGGCCAATTCGTGGTCGGCCGCCCAGCTCTGTGTATCCGCCACGACCTTTAAGACGGGCACCGTTGCAGTCGACGCGGTTGCTGACTGGGAGAAGCTCCCACTAGACGGCGTTGCTATCAATCGACTTGCCGTTAGGTGGCTGGCCCGTCGCTGGACACTACCGAGCTAATCAGGCCGGCGCCGGCGCACGACTCACTGTTGAGTTCTTAGAGGTCTTCACCATTACGAGCTGGTGCAATGTCCACCACGGTTCGACCGATCGGATTGACGAGCGTTATCTCGCGACCTACGTCCGTAGCGTATTGGACGATGTCGGCCGTGCCACCTAGACCTTTGGCGGGCAGACCATTCCAAACGCCAATCATCCGATCAGAGTGGTCGACGATCCATTTTCCAGCGGCGAAATAGCTCTCCTCATCGGATGAACTGGGTTGAAGATGAATGACTTCTCGCGCTTGCGCGAGCATGAAATCGTAGGTGTTACGACCGTGAGTTAGGCGAGTTTCGTAGCCGGGAAATGGAATGACTGCGACGAGGTTCCCGCCTAAGCTGAGGATCACCTCAGCAAAGATCTGGTCAGCCCCAACCGCAAGCGACGACAGCCCGACCGGACGAGTGACCGGCTCAAGAATCCGTCGAATACAATCCCTGACCCAAGTTTCAGCAGTGCGATCTCCCAGATCCTGGTGGCCGGTGATCCCGATCCGCAAGGTCTGCCTAAAGCCTTCCCCGATTGGCCATCTCCCAGTAGTGCCGGCCTAAAGGCGTGAGGCGACAGCTCTTGCTATTTATTGCGGCGAAGTACATGTGGTCTTCTCCAACCGGTTGGACCAATTTCACAGCCCGGCACTTTTGCAGATCACCGAACACAGCCTCGTGTTCGGGATCGTGTGGTTCAGCGGCCGGCTCGTATGACGGATCAAGAGGCATCTCGGCCGTTGGCTCAGGAAACCACTCCGGAAGTCGTCGAAGTATCGCCACGTCGACTGCGGGGTGTACACGGCGTAACGGCCGGAGTTGCGCAACATGGCTCTTGAAGAGAGGCCGCTGGTCCCAAGGCCCGAGGGTTTCATCGACGTACGCGTACGCGCTAGCTATCGTTACATTTCCAAGTACGTCAGCTGCGCCGCCCCGAAGCGCGTCCTCGAGCAGCCCAGTGAACAAGCCCCGACCAGCAGTCTCAACGGCGACCTGGTCGGCTCTGCTCGCGGCAAGGATCGTCAACCCTTCCCGAAGGACCGCCTTCGTATTGTCGACGGATGGAAGCGCTCCCAGCGCTCCAGAGTGGCAACAATCGAGGATCACCACAACCTCTCCCACGCGGGACTGGTTCGCCATGGTCAAGACCTCGGACATCCCGACGCCTTCGTCGTAACTCTTTGCGTCCTGAGTCACCAGGTAGCCATCCAGATTCCGCTCAGTGCCGTGTCCCGAAAAGTAAAGAATCGCCACGTCGGCCGGATCGCGGAGCAGATCGGTGATCTCCTGTCGTAACTCACGGCGTGTCACACGACTGGAGGGAGCCGTTATCAGTCGAACGTCGAAATTGGGAGATCCATCCTCGTGTCGAGCCAATAGCCTCGCGATCGATTCCGCATCTTCGACGCAACCGGCAAGCGGTGCCGAAGGATAGTCGTTGATACCGACGACGAGTGCACGTCGCAAGGCTGCTAGAGGCTATTGATGAACGACGTTATTCCAAGCCACGTCCACTCGACGAGTTTTCGTCCGTTCATGATGGATGGCCTTGTCCGGTCGTTTTGATAAGCCCATATCCCAAGGAGCGGCTTCCCCTCATCAATGGCAGATTGGATCTCCCAAATCTCGCCGGTCGCGCTGGGAGTGTTCTTGCTGATGAGGGCGATCACCCCATGAGAACCGCGGATGCGGGTTCGAACTCGGTCTTTCCAGCCAATGTCGTACGGCTCCTTGACAGACATATCGACGTATTCGAAGTCTGTTGCCGTGTTAAGCGATTGACCCTTCAAGAGGTCACGAGCCCGTTCATCTTCTTTCGCGAATGCCACGAATACGCGCTTTGTCGCCACGCTCTTCCTCCTCGTCGGGCTGGTTCTTCGTCTGGTGGTGCGCTCTAGTTCTGGGTCAGTGGTCGGCTTCGACGTCGACGTCGCGGCGATGCCGATGGCTGCGACGCCTGCGGCGATCCAAATCCAGGGATTGCGCCAGTTGAACGACACGTTCGGCTAAGCTTACTACCATCTTTATGAGAGATCCGAGTGATGCTCAGCGCGGACTGCCTAATCAGACATGGCAGCGTGTTGCGGAACTCGCTCGAGAGCGCCCGGACTGGTTGCCGGTCCTCCATGCGGCATGCGATGAGGCGGAGGCCGATGAGCAGTACGGAGGCCGCTTTGCGGGCCGCTGGGTCCTGCAGCGGCTGAAAACCGGGCCGGGACAAGACGCCTGGAAGCCTGGCCTCCGGCTACTTGCCGGCTATGGGCTGCTCGTCAAAGATGGCGAATCAACACGAGGTGGCCGTCGCGCGTATTACCGAATGCCGGACTGGCGTGCTATACGCGCAGCACTGGCGCGGCTCGCGGACGAAGGCTCATCTTCGCACCCTCGGTCTAACGGCTAACAGCGCAATCTTCGATAGAACGGCTACGGCCGGCCTAGGAGTGAAGGATTGAAGTGACTGCCAGTGCAAAGCCGTCACCCCGGGCATTTGTCACTTGGGCCCACGGCGCCCGGGACTGGACCGAAGAACAACGTTCCCAATGGGAACAGGCGGTAGTTCTCTTTACATCGCTGCTGCGTCGCTCGGGCATCGATGCAGACATGGACGCTTTCCGCTACAGCGACAACGACATCGACTGGTCTCGCTTTGGACCAGCTTCCATCCGAAACTCGGACGTGACTCTGGTGGCTTTGAGTCGGCCGTGGGCCGATCGGTTCGAAGGTCGTAATGACCCGACAGAAGGCGCCGGTGCGGTGGCGGAGGCGGACGAGCTCCTTGGTATGTTCGACAAGAATCAAGAGCAGTTTCGCAGCAAGGTCAAACTGGTTCTACTTCCTGGGGTTGAGGAGGACACCATCCCCGATCGGCTGCGAACCCTACAGAGATTCAAGGTCGCGGAGCTATCCCCCGAAGGCATTGAGGACCTTATACGTACGCTGACGGATCAACCGCGATACGTCGCTCCACCCCTTGGGCAGGTACCCGACCTGTCGGCCCACGGTCAGCCGGAGCTGTCGAATGATCAGGAGCGACGCAAGCGAATCCAAGAGTTGTACGAGGAGCTGGGCGCGCTGAAGCAGACGCTCGGGCGCCTGCCAGATCCGCAACCGGGAGAAGGGCCCAAGCTACCGTGGTGGCGAGGACGACAGCGTGTTCTAGGGCGGATACAGGAAATTGAGATGGAAGTCGCAGAGCTTGAGAAGGCGCACCTTACCTCGAGCACGCGCATTACCAAAGAACTAGCAGCGGCCCTGCAGGCGGTGATCCACGAATTGTCAGCGACGGTCCGCGTACTTGGGCTCTCCATTGGCAACGGCAGCGCAATGGCCGTTCCGACGTCCGACGCGATGTACAGGGAATTTCGGAGAGACCTTGCTCTCGGCCTCCCGCCAGACTTGCTTGAGCAGGTCATGAATGCTTACGCGGACATGTCAATTCTCGCCGAACGCTTGCGAACAATAGAACCACAAGCCACAGCTCGAGGCGGAGCACTGTCGAACGGCGAGATCACGGTCCTCGGCGCCTTTCTGGACGACCTTAAACGAGCTCGGGGCGCGCTTGTCTCGTTCGTATCCGAGCAGCTGAGCGACGGAGGTTAATGGTTGCGAGCGCGCTCAGTTGGGGCTGACGGACGTCACGACTCCAAGCTAGTCCGGCCGCGATCACCCAGAGGTGGTCGGCGCGAGAGCCATTGGAACGACGTAGCAGTCCAACCGCGATCTGCGAGCGGATGGAGCTCACAGTCGAGCGTGCCGGATAGCTTGCGGCCGCGCCCAACGAGGTTGTTGCTGAATATCTGATCCGTCTCGACGAGTATTGAAGCCGAGTCGGTAGTGAAGTTCGTAATTGAGGCGAGTTTCACATCTCCGATCGAGCTTGCATCGAGGTTCCGGATCTCAGCTACAGCGGCGGCGGCCTGTTCGACAACGGTCGGATCTGCCAGTTGCTGCAGCTGGTGTTCCTGTACCTCAGGATGCGCGTAGTCGTGCATGGTTAGCGCGATCCGAATCGTCGAGCCACACCAAGTGGGAAGCCTTACGACCTGAGGCCACGCCCCCGACCTCGTTGAAATGACCTCTTGCCGTCAGGATGGTTTCCACGTGGCGAAAGCGCGCTGGACCTCGCGGACCAGGAATGAGTCGTCATCGTCGTTCGATCGACGAAGACCAAGTTCCGTGCCGAGCTTCTGAAAGCCAGCCCCGATGGTGTTCTCCCCTTTGTGCCAGACAACTGCAGATAACATTGGCCTGCCCTCGTGAGCTTCAGCGCTTGAAATGAAACCGAGCAAGTGGCCGAGGTAGTCACGGTCAGATGGGTTGTTCATGTCTAGACTAACAAGGCCGGCGATCTCTGAGTAAGAAACAGTCTTCTCGGCACGCGCGAACGACAACAGTCGTGAGAAGAGTTGTGCCATTTGACGTTCAGTTGCCATCGTTCCTCCTCATGCCATGAAACCCTGTTACGTCAGCTCACTGCCCACGGGTATTGCCCGTCTTGGCTCAGGCCATCCACGACGAAACTGCCGAAAGGCGCGGAGCGAGCGAGCCGCGATCGGCATCTAAGCCTCTTCGGGCGCGGCAACAGGCGGGAGCTTCAGGAACTTCCGTATAAGGTCCCAACGCTCGATATAGCCGTCGTGGTTCGGGACCTGCGAAAGTCGCAACTTCGACCAGCGACCACTCACCTTCACGAGCGGGTCCAAGATCTTCGCCGGAAAGACGAAGAAACGAGGCGCCTTCACCGCGACGTTTGTATACAGCCGAATGAGCCGTCGATAGTCGCGGAAACCACGGTTGAGTTCCGCAAACACGACGAAGTCGCAATCGACGTTTTGCCGGAGTGGAAAGTGTGGTTGTAGTCGGTCGCCAAACGACTCTTGACTTGAATCTTGCAAGAGCGCCGACCGTCCGGGTTGGATGCGATCAAGTCGTAGCCCGGGTATCGCGTATATGCCTTGTGCGCCTGAATACCTTCAAGAAGTAGATGCCCGAGCACCAGAAACTCAGCGCCCTCAGCTTCGAGGCGTGAGTCAAGGCGTGGGCGGGCGGTATCCAATCCGGAACGAGTGGTTCGCGGCAAGCTAGCCTCGCCTGCGCCTTGAATGTGCTCCTGCCGCCTTGCCGACGATGGTTTCGCCGCCGCGTTCCAAGGCCCGCCACACTGCTGCGAAAAGCCCGAGGACAACGAGAGCGGCCGCCACCCATAACCCCCAAGTCTTGACCAACGGCGCGAACGCTTGACCATAGTTGAAGCCACTGACGGGTGACGTCGAGCTGGGCGTTATCGCCGGCGTGATCCATTGCGTGGCGACGAACACGACGATCGCCAGGAACCAGAACAGCCCGATGCTGATTAACATCACTCGCCAGAGCGGCACCAGCGCTGGTGGTCCGCTTCTCATAGGTAGTTGCCCAGCGTTGTCACGGCGAAAGGTTACAGCCGTACGGTATTGGTCGCGCAGAGCCGAAAGTAAGTACCGATCGCCGCGCGGAACCCGATTCCGCGTATCAATTCGGCGAACCAAGTTTCGCCTCCTGAGATTTGGAGGCAGGGTCCAGCTCCGAGGTGTAACAGTTGTTATAGTGGTGCCATGGCCCATAGGCAAACCGTTGGCCAAGCCCTCTGGCTGAGCCTCATTCGCGCAAGCGTGTACGACGACCAGGTGGCCGCGATGGAAGTACCGTCGGCGCACGGTATGACCCCACAATCTGTTACCCGGCGCTGGTTTGAAGGTATGTCGCGAGACTTGAAACAAAACTTTCCAGCGAAGCTGCGGAGCGCACGGGAGCGCCTGGGCATTACGCAGCAGGGGCTTTCCGAGATTGCAGATTTGTCAGTGACGGGGCTGGCAATGATCGAGCGAGGTGAGCGGCTGCCGAACCTAGACACAGCGGCGCGCATATGCTGGGCGTTGGACGTAGCTGCTGGGGTAACGTTAGATCAACTCCAGTAGTTCGCATCGGCGCCGGCCGACCACCTCCAGGGGATGGGGAGCTTCCACCCGAGCCGAAAGAGGCCGAACCGGGCGTTAGGTAAACAGGGCGGCGGATATCACTGTCGCGCCGGCTTACTGAGCAGTCGGCACCGCAGGTATAAGCGATCGTTTGGCCCACGCTCGAAGGGGACCGTCGTACAGGCGCCACGACGCCGACACGAGATCGAATTGAAGCGCCAACGCTCGTTCCGGTGGGGCCAGGGCAGCACCTATGAGACCCCCGACGAGCATGCCTAACGCCACTCCAGTGAGGAGCCCTTCCTTCTTTAGGCTGGCAGCCCCTACCGCTCCCCCGAGTGCGCCGCCAAGCGCGGCCGCGATGCCGATCGTGTCTTGCGGCGGAGGCTGCTGAGGGACAACTCTGAATCGGGCTATGCCCTGTGGCTCGAATACTTCGATCCGAAGCTTCCGATCCCCTACCCAAACCTCGGCCGTTGGGCGAGGTGCATTTGGTACAGCTTGAACTGGAGGAGATAATTGCGGCCACTTCAGCTCGTCGATGTCATCCGCGAACGCATCGAGTGCTTCGTAGCGGCCTTGATACTCCTCGAGGACTTGGACCACATCTACAAACCTCGGCATGATCTAGATGGTACCCGTTGACTCGGCAGCCTCAAGCCTCTGGATGAGGCGAGCAGTGGGCCCGGGTCGACCTCGCCAGTTTCTCGAGATTTCGACGAAGTCGGCCCTGAACGTCGGCCACAGCGCGGCGATAACGATAGCGACGTCGTCAACGGCATCGAAGCCTATCGATCTGAGACGAGCTTCGGCATCGAGCAACTCCTGCGGGCCGAGCGGAAGACGATCGATTACGGCAGGCGTCAGGCTCGGAAGAGCCCCCACGAGCAGATCGAGAAGCTTTCCAAAATCTCCGTGAAGGCGGCGTCCGATACGCGACTTCAGAACATCACTGAGATCCTCCGGGAACTCAACAACCGAAAGACTTGCCAGTCTCTGGCGTTCAGTTGCGTCCATCAGCCGTTCCACAGTTGTCCGCACACTGTTGAGTTGATCTCTAAGAACAGCAAGCAACCCGGTCTGCTCGACTGTCGGTTCACCGCTGGGAGGTTTGTACCGAATGTCATGTTCAAGTTCATTCCAGATGTGGTCGCCGAGCGTAACTACTTGGATCTCACAGAACACGCCCTCGAGATTGACGAACGAGCTATCACTCGCAAGCATCTCGTCACGCATGGCGACCACGCGGTGGCGCGCCTGATATCCGGCCGCATCAACAAAGTTCTTCCTAAAGCGCGCCTCATTCGGGACTGCGAAGAGTTCCTCAATGACTGTGCACGTGGGTTCGACGTCGCTCTGCCGATAGAGAAGCATCCGAACGCCAGCGAGATCGAGAACGTTCGGACCGAACTCCCTTTCGAAGGAGGCGAACTCATGGTTCTGGCTATCGGCTGTCAGCTTTAGGCGAAGGCTTTCCGGATCCTTTGCTCGGAACGTTGGAACGTGCGGAATAGCCGAGGCCCGGAGCTGCGCCGATAGGTGTCGGGCGACAAGAGACGCCATCTTGTCGAAGCGGTCCCGTTCTCGGAGATACTTCTCGACCAGGGTGGCGATCTGGAGCTCTGTCAGTGACACGCCGGCATAAAGGTACCCGGTGCCGAAATAGTCGCATCGGGCATCGTTTTCCCGAATAGTGGATCCGCCGACTCCAGGCAGCGGGAACGTGCGGAGGCGGATTCGACTCTGGCGACGACGATGGCGTTTGTGGTGGCGATACCAGTTGCGAATCCTCGAGGCCTTGATGGCATATCGGCTTCGCCTTGTTCAAGCACCCGAGGACAGAGGGCCGCTCCTATCGTCGGCACAAATCCGATTGGCAAGGGTCCTTGGCCGCCTGTACATCGCGTTCAACGGACTCATGGAACGAATCCGAATCCAATGGAGTGTTGCGCCGGATCGGTTTGAGCCCGGTTCGGTGCTCGTCGGCCTGATACGACAGCAAAGGGGTCTCGTCATCTGGCTCGCGCTACTTGCTGTTGTAGGAGCCATTGCAGACAGCCTGGCACCGCGTCTCGTCGAGTACCTAAGAACCTGGCCACCCACAAGAAGCTGGTCGCTACTGCATTGGCCCGCGCCGACCGAAATGACTGTTCAAGCGGTACTTGGCGTCTCAGCGACAGCAACCGGAACGATTCTTGGCATTGTGCTGTCGATCACTCTCATAGTCTTTCAAACGACCGCCGACCGCTACCGTGGCGGCCGCATCATGCCCTTCCTACTTCGCGAGCGCGTTACTTCGGTCGTTGTTCAGCTACTTGCTCTGGGCTTTGCCTACTCGATTTGGCTCTTGTTCCTCTACCGAACGGTGATGGTGGGGCAGTTGCCATATGTCTCCACCGTCTTGGCGTTGATTCTCAGCACGGCGGGCATCCTGGCGCTGGTGACGTACCGGGGCCACGCGCTACTGGGCTATCTCCCATCGTCCATCACGACAGAACTACTCCAGGAGATCGTCAAGCATCTGCGACGTGTCCAGAGCGACCGCTCAAGACCAAGCGTGGAGCTGTTCGCTAACAACATCGCCGAACAGGACTTGTCAACGCTGGCAGATCTCATCTGGCGTCTTCGCACGGATCAAGATGCCCATGGAGTCGAGCGCGTCATTAGAGCGCTGGATGGGTTCCTCGAGTACTACATCCGTACAAAGCGACTTATCCCCGAGAACAGTCGCTGGTGGGCCCGGCGGCGTGTGCGAGCAGACTCCCCTCTTGTGCGCATGACCGAGCGACTTGCGGCCGAGGGGCTCATGGACCCCACGTCAGAGGAACCGGACAGGGTCTGGCTCGAGCGTCAATCGCTGGCCCTGGTCCGTGACGCTGACCAACTGGAAGACCCTGTCCTCCGAGACGCTGAAGCGAGGCTCCTGTTCCGGCAGCTGCAATTCGCGTTCTATGGCCAGGAAACCGACACCTTCTTCACGATCCTCTCAGACCTGGAGGAGATCGCTGACGCGCGGGTCGCTACAAGTGATCGACTTTCGTCCGAACAGTGGTTTCAGATTCCTTGGCTGCTGATTGAGCTTGTTGCCAAAGGAATGGGATTCAACGCGCAGAGAGTAGTCGAGTCCGAACCATGGGACGCTCGACGCAAGAGAAGCGCGCTCCCGTGGCTCGAAAGTCAAGAGGCAAAGTCACTGGGAGTAAAGATACGTTCAGAGATCGCCATCGCCGGTCACGTAGTCACGCCGCGCCACGCAATGAAGTCGGAAGTTCAAAGAGCGCTTGATACGACGAAGCGTGAATTGGATGCAAAGCTTCTCCGCAGCGCATTTGGGGGAATTAGGGAACGGCTCGCGACTGCGGTTCAACATAACCCCGGGGTCGCTGGAGTCGCGGCAAAACAGGCCCTTCGAGCTCTGCTGCGCGCATCGCATCAGGGCATATCTCCTGAGATTCCACCGGATCTTCCTTCCTTGTTAGCTAAGGCCTACGTCTCAGAAAGCGATGCGACAATACTGACCGATCTGCGCGAGGACTCGGCCCTTCTAGCGCGCCAACTCGCGGAGCGCAGAGATTGGGCGTCGTGCTGGACCGCATTGCAGGCAGCGGTGTTTCTGGGGGCCACCGCCGAGCAAACCGAGCCGGATAACGCAATTCGACTGGGTCTGACATTCGACATGCTGATGACGCTGGCACTCATCCATGCCTGGGCCGAGTTCTACGGCGAGCCGGCCACCATGCGTCTCTCCAGGTACATCGACACGCCGTGGAAAAATCTCGATGCACTCGGGAACCTTGTGAATGACGACGCCTTCTCGACAACCCGGCTGCTTTCGTTCGCCAGCGGCGTCAAGTATCAGCAGTGGTTCCAATCGCTCCTACTCGCTGTCCACACCCTGGAGCCAAGGTACGAGTATGTGGGCTCGCATAGTCTGCCCATCGAGGTCGGAAAGAAGCATTTGTCTAGCCTGTTTAGTAACTGGCACGACTTCCACGGCTATGACGAATGCCTTCAGCACTTGGTCAAATCAACCCTCACGCTTCGCGAGATTGAGCGGCGGCGTCTGGTAGAGGCCATCGAAGCCGTCGCGCGTGTTAAGGGCACCGCAAACTCTTGAGGCATAAGCGCCATGCCGCAATGCACGGCTTCTATGCCGCGGATAACTACGCCGCCACGGCCCTCCGTACTCGAACCCAGGTGGGCTATTCAATGGCGGACCCTTCAGTTCATGTCGCGGCAGAAACATTCGCCTTTCATGTCCTTCCGGACATTGGTGAGAACAGCCTAATCGTGGTCGGGCCCGATGACGGCACGAACCATCTCGTTGGTGGCTGGATCGCTGGCCGCAGGTCACGGTTGGAACTTTGGGCCGAGCCGAACTTGCCGATGGAGATCCACTCATGGATTGAGGGAATGCTGGAGCACCGAGACGTCTATTACCAAATCGTCTTTGAGCGTGAGACGCCAGACGCATTGTGGATGCTGGCGACGCTCGCCTGGCTCGCGCCGGAGACGATCCTACCTGTCGGCGGGGGCGCACAGACTCGATATGAACAATACGCAAGTGTTCGGGCCTTCGAAGGCGCCGGCGTAGGCGTGATCGGAAAGCCGCGTGAATGGCTCGAGACTTTTGGCCCTGAGGAGATCTTCCACGTGCGTTGGCCACTAACTGAGCCCAGCCTGACCCGAGCTCCAGTTCGTGAGGCCCGCCTCGCCAGCCAGGCCATCGACCGCCATGCGAAGGAGATGCTCTTGAACGAGCGTGCTATGGCCGAGCCCAATGAGCGATTCCTGACACTGGCTCGTGCGCGGGCAGGTGTTTACGCGGATGCGCTAGAGCATGAGAAACAAGCTAGCGCGGTCGCCGGTGACCGGCTCTTTCTGCCACCAGAAACAGCAGTCACTGAGTACTTTTATATAGACCGTCTTATTCGTAGCCGAGTCGCCGCCGCCGCGGTCCGGAGCTACGTAGTCGATGAGTTCAACCGGCAAGTCCTCCGGCGATGGACCGAGCTGAACGGCTGGCCCGAGGTTCGTCTAACCACACGAAGAACGTTCTGGACAAAAGGCGACTGGGCGTCCTTCTGGGAGCAATATCAGGAGGGTGTTCTCCACGCGAGTGATGTGGTGGCCGCTGCCGATGCAGAGACCGAACGCTTGATGTTCGATTGATGTCAGCACTGAGTCCAAAAGGACGACACGAGACGTCAGTTGTTCGACAGCCTGGCGGCGGAATCGTTCAAAGACCCGATAGTTGCAGGCGAGTGGATTCACTCGTGATTCCGAAAGTCGGATCAAGTGATGACATTCGCATTGAGCAGTGCCTTGGCGTGCTGGTCGCCGCCTCAGCCTGGGCCGGCAAATCTAAACCGCAGCCGGGCTCGTGCACCCGGCGGCGTCGTCTCCTATAGAGGCTCACCTTTTTGGGCGGCTCGATATGGCGGCCTCAATCCGTTTGACGATCAGTGGCTCGACCATGCTGGATGACGCTTCCGTGTAGTAGTTCATGTAGTAATCCATGGCGCGATTCAGCCTCGAAACAGCTCAAGGTCCCTGCTAAGGGGCTCGAAATGAACTCAAATCCCTTGAAGCAGGTCTCAGTGGACGAGACAGCCTAGAGTTCGGGACCGTGAGGTCCCACAACGGTAGCCGAAGCCGGTAGCGCGTCCTCTTATATATGGTCGAGCGAGCAGTTCTAGGCGGATGCTATCGATAAGAGACGAGTAAAGACAGCTCGCGCTTGCCGCTGAGCTCCGATCCGAAAACGCCTGTCGACAAGGACTCCGTCCCGATCATCGCGGCGTGCTCAACACCGCCCTGTTCATCTGCTTTGGCAATAGGGACAATCGCCGGCCCACCTCATCGGAACGGGGTGAGCCAGCTTCAAGGCAACTGTCACAAGCTCGCCCGCGGCACGTCCAGGCACGGATATTTCCAGCTGTTCCCCTTCGACGTTACTCACGCGGCCTTCCCAAAGTCGATACGGTGGCTCAAGATCATGAACGAGAACTCGATCGCTCACTTCGTAGGTCTGCCGCTCTCGTAACTGCTCCTTCATCCCGTTGGCGAGCAGGAGCTCAATTTCCCGCCGGGCTGCCTGAACGGTGACTCCGAGGTCTTCGAGCACGTGGGCTGCGATGCCCTCACCCTCTAGCAGTAGCCCGAGCAGAAGATGCTCCGTGCCGACAAAGTTATGGCCCATCCGGCGAGACTCTTCGAACGAGATCTCGATCACGCTCTTGACACGCGACGTCGGCATGATTTGCTGGATGATGACCCGCTCGTTACTGCCCAGGACTGATTCGATGGTCTGCCGGACTCTGCCGATCTCGATCCCAAGGTCGTTCAGAACCTTGCTGGCCAAGCCATCATGCTCGCGGAGCAGTCCCAGAAGCAGGTGCTCGGTACCGATATAGCTGTGGTGGGATCGTTCGGCTTCTTCCTGGGCCAGGGTAAGAACTCTCTTGGCGCGCTCAGTAAACCGCTCGAATGGGTACAAGATATTGGCCCTCGGTCTCAAGCCTAGTGCGCCGAGCTCACGGATTGCCTCCGCGATTTCAGTACGAGGCACCGAATTCACGCGCATTCAAGCTGTCGATTAGAGCCTGCTATCCAGTCCTCCGCCTCGGCTAGAGCTCACGGGTGCCGGCTTCAATGTCTTGCATGAGACAGTACGCGGATACGGCTATGTGTCTCTGTCGAGCAGGGAACGGCTGGGCGTGACCTATGGACGTCCGCGCTTTCGGGTGACGCGAAACCCCGATCCGCAGAGCCGCTTGCCTTACTTGGTCTGGCTTCCCATCGAGCGTGGCCTGGTGCTCAAGGCTCGCGAGACTTGAACCCGCGCGACTCGAGTCTTCTGCGCTGAGGACGCGACTCCATGGGATGAGAGCGCAAGCCTGCTTGACGATGTGCCAGTTCTCCTCTGTCGGCGACGCGGAGAAGCGATCGATCTGGTTCTCGACCGGCCGTCTCTGTATCGCTCCCAATGCGTCTTCACCGAGGCGCGCGGGCGATCGGCGATCTGGTGGCAAACCCAAAAGACGGCACAAGCCGCCAAACCCGGCGCCAGAATCCCACGCGGACGCGCCGCGGGAGCGCTGACCGTGGTCGTCGACACTCGCGAGAAGTACGGCTGGAAGTTCGGCGGCCGGTCGATAACCATGGAACGGCGCGCCCTTCCGGCCGGTGACTACGCCGCCGTTCTGGGCGACGCCGCGGTAGCGGTCATCGAACGAAAGACGCTGGAAAATCTGGCCACCTCACTCTCCGACGGAGGCCTGGCTTTCCAGATGCAGCGTCTGGCCGAGGTCGCCAGGGCGGCGATTGTGGTGGAGGGTGACTACCCAGACTTGGTAGATCCGCCCACGGCTGCCGCGTCCAGAACGCGAGCGCTTGTTGAATGCGATTGCCGATCTGCCTTCGGGTGACGTGCGTCCGCTTCGGGGCCTTCCCGGTGAGTGGCTGCTGCGAGTTGGTGATTGGCGCGCTCGCTTTCGGCGTGATGACGACACGAGTGTCGTTGATGTCGTGTTGGTCGCTGCCCGAGGGAGCGCCTACAAATGACTAGGACCGGGCCTTGAGCACGGCACGTCCAATTCGATGTAATTGTTGAATCGGACAGGTTTCGTGTCGAAACTCCATGGCTCCACCTCTCTGGGCATATACCCGGCTACCACTCTTTCATCACTGCGCGTACCAGGTCGGATTTCGCTTGCAGTGTCCCGGTTTCCATTTGGCGCCGGCGTTCCTCATCTGCGATCCGACCAAGGTCGATTGGTTTGCAAACCGTCTTGCCGGGCTCCAATTCGTCGACATCCCAGAAGTTCCCAGTGCCCCTTTTGAGCTCTGAAGACGCTGGACCCGGTTCAGAAAATTCCATCGTTCCGTACCCATGGAACTTGAGGTTTGCGAAGTCGGGAAGGGGGTGTGTACCTCGCCAGAGGTACGCAATTCTTCGCTCGGACGGGTATATGCGAACCATCTCAGTCTTCCAACGTGCAGAGAGATTGGCATCCTTGTCGTATGCCTCGCCTTCCAGTGTCAGGCCGCCAGGCGTCATTGGATCAGGCTTGATCGTGAAGTAGCTTAGTGCGCTGCCTTCAGGATTGTTGATTCTCTCCCACCATGCCCCTTCGACGGCGCGACAGAATTCTCCATTCAATGCAAGCGCGGCCCGACTCTGCGCCAGCCACTTCGGCCGAAGACCTCGTCTTTCAATCTGCTGGGCAAGCCTCGCGCATCCATCGCGGAGTGATGTCGTCAGCTCCTCAGGCGAGCTGGTTGCAAACGGGAGGACTGTCAAATCAAAGATGTCCGTAGGCAGCTTCAATTGTTCCTTGAGATCGCGGGCAATGAATGACCGGTTGCGACCCAATGCGCCCATGAAGAGGCCCATCTCAAAGACAAGGTTGTCGCGTGGAGTTACTGCTTCATTGTTACGGCTGACCGTTATGTCGTCACCTCGCATTACCACCACAGCAAAGTCAGCCTCTTCAGCGACCCCCTCGAGGGACTCGATGGCCGTTTCACTGGCGTCGAACTTGCTCCTCCAGAGATCTATGACCGCCTTCTCGCCGAGTGCCTCCTCAAGCGATGCCTTGATTCGCTGGGCCATAGGCTCGGCCTCAGTGGACGAGGCCACGAAAATGCTGAGGGGTTCCATCGCCCTCCTCCTTCAACCAATGGATGATTGCCACCGGTCACGTTGTCCGCCTCCGACTATGAGATGCTCTCAAGTGCAATTTGGGGTTGATCGCAGGCGCTAATTCATCTAAGTCTAGGGACGCGCGTGCGCGCGCGAATACCACAAGGGAGCCTCAGCGCGCAAATCAGTCACACCCGCACCCGCCGATTCGTCCGGGCAATTTGGCTCCAACTCTGCGGCCAACGGCGTGCACCGAATTGCCGGCGGCTCAGCCATTCCTGCATTAGAAATGCGGGTCGCTTGCCAGTGACCAAGATCGCGAAGCACGTGTCTAGCGGAGAATTTTCGTTTTCTGTCCTGACCCATTGGATCGCGGCGCCGGTCAGAATCGCAAGTGCCTCCCCGCCCCCGGGTTGAGGTCCTTATTTGCGCGGCCTCGCGCAACGGGTCGAGGAGCCCTGTCTTCCTGGCCGCTAAGTGAACGGTTCCCGATGGTGGACGTCCGCAAACTTGTGCCATCTTGGGAGGTCATTTGGAATGCGTAGCGTCGGCCGATCACAACATCCCGGAGGCGAGCAATGAACTCTTTTGCATCGATGAGAGTACCGATCGAGCGTACCGATATCGCACCCGACGGATCCGATGTCCGCGTTCTGCTCGGGCTATCTGGCGGCAGCATGGCGCATTTCGAACTCGGCCCCGGCGAGACATCCAAAGCCGTCACCCACCGGACGGTCGAAGAGATTTGGTTCTTCCTCACTGGCCGAGGCGAGATGTGGCGAGAAAAGCAAGGCACAGCAGAGAACATCGCGGTCTCGCCCGGCGTATGCCTAACGATTCCCCTTGGAACGCGCTTTCAATTTCGCGCATTCGGTGACGAGGCCCTGTCAGCGATAGGAGTAACAATGCCGCCTTGGCCGGGCGAAGGTGAGGCGATCCTCACTGATGGACCCTGGCAGTCCACGGTACCTCATTGAGTCCGAGATGGCTGTGGATTGCTATTCGGATCAAAGGCAACTCCTAGCTACATCTTCGAGCGCAGCTCTTGGAAGCGCTGGATGCTCCCGGGATCGTTCGACATCGTGAGGGTTGCGGCTTTGGCATCCTTTTGGGCATCAGTAGCGGCGCGATGAAAAAAGTAGGAGGGAATTGAGCCGGTTATGACGCCGACGACGGTTCCGATGAGGGCCCATGCCTTAGTCGCACCATCCATTCCGTCTTTCGTGTAAACGGCCCAAAAGATCATCCCGACAAAGGCAAGGAATCCCAGCGCAACGACTGCGGCAGGCCAGTTGGGCCCATTCCCATTGTTATCCATTTGCTACCCCCTACTCTGTTGCGATTCTCGGGCGCCGCCGTCCTTGCCACTTCCCAACTTGCGGTTGAGTTCAGCCAGCAGGCGCTCAGCGCCTCGAGTTGTGCACCACTTGGATCCATAAGGGCTCACGCGCGCCTACATCACGGGCCAACTGTTCGAATGTCTGCTGGAAATGCTTGAACGTCTCGTGGTGGCGGCTGCCATCGGCGGGGTCGATGAGCCAGACGCAGCTGCCGGTCGGCGAGCCGTCTCCGTCGGCACCCGTCATGATCCGAGCGTGGATGGCGACGTCGCCCGACGTGCCGACATCGGTCGTCACCCATAGCGGGCCATATGCCCGCATCATGTCCACGAACGCCTTCAGGGTGTAGTTCGCGGGCGCCTCTTCCTCGAGCTGCAGCCGGTGCAGGAAGGTCGGTTTGTCCGCAAGCGATAGGGCCCGATCAGCGTCGAAGCGGGCCCGGTACTCGGGTCCGGCCATATCGCAGACAGTGCCGATCGGGTACGAGGCCTGATCACGCCAGGAGATCAGCATCGTCGCCGCCGTGGCCCAGCACGAGTTCGGACTCGGTTGCGCCATCGCTTCGATCACGCCTGGTACGTCGTAGCTGAAGCTGGTGTCGTTGAGCGCCAGGCTGGGTGCCGCCGCTGCCAGAGCCTGGGTCGTCGTGGCGCTGTCGCGCAGCAGTACCGTGGGGTCGATCCGCGGCACTCTCATATAGCGCTGCTCGCCGAGTCCGAACGACGCCTGAACATGGGTGTGCGGGAACTGGGTCGCACCGAGATACCCGACCAGGATTGGGTCGCCGCTGCACAGCTCGTCGGCTGTGAACCGGGCGTCCTTCCGCATGCGCGGGCCGTAATCGCTTCCCTTGCCGGTCGCCGCCCAGACGTCGGCCGAGATGACGTGGCCGTCGCCATCTTTCGGCAGATGGGTAGGCGTGATCAGATGCAGGTACTCGAGGTACAGGGTGAACGTGCCGGTCGTGCCGTCTGCCTTGGTGTAGGTGTACCGGCAGGCAAGGCCGACCACCCCGCCATAGTTCATGTCTTCGTTGCCTTCCCACAGTCCGCGGTCGGCGATCGCATGCGACAGCTCGGCCGTGCCCTGGCCTGCGATGCCAACCCCGGTCCTGCTTTCGCCATTGCTCTTGACCCGCACCGCGTTGAGGTCGGCGATGTCGATCCGGCGCTTGATCGCCGCGAAGACAGGCAGACCGCGCCGGGAATCGTCGGCCCCGAGCCCATGTGCGTTGCTCAGGGAGACGTCGATGCCCAGGTGTGCGTTACCGGCCCTGTCGCCCATCAGCGCGCGGCCCTCGGTGCGGTCGCGGTAGAAGGGTTGGGTGATCACCCCGCCCGGCACGCCGTAGCCGAGCGTCACGGTGGCGAGCGCGTAGGTGGCTGGAGCGCCGTTGCCGCCGATCGCAGCGGCCAGGCGCCGGTTGCGCTCCTCGGAGCCCTCCGCCGTCGAAGCGATCATCGCCAGGCTCTGGCCGGCCGCCGGCGGCGCCTTCAGGTGGCCGACGTAAGCCAGGTGGGTGGACAGCGCGATGTTCACGATGTCCTGGGGGCTGGCCCAGCTGGGCGGCGTCGAGGTGAGCGGGATGCCGGCGTCCGCGTACGCCGCCAGCACCAGCTGCGAGCAAAAGAAACTGTCGCTGTTGCCGGGTCCAAGCACGACCCGCCCGACCCAGTTTCGGCAGGTGGAGCTGAGGTCCCCTGGCAGCAAGTCGCAGTGCGTGCTGTCGATCTGGAAGGCGGCCTGCCGGACGATGCCGACATAGTTGTACGGGCGGCCCAGCTGGCGACCAGCAAAGTCGCGCACCATAAGCTGCTGAGTGCTCGTGACGCCGGGATAGCGGAAAGCGACGGCCACAGTGTCGTCGGCCAGAGCATCGCTCAGGCTGCGTAGGACGACGCCCTCGCCGATGGCCTCGACCACCTGCCCTCCCCCGATGTAGATCGAGGCGTGGCTGATTTGAGAGCCGGTCCCAAACTGGATCAGCCGCGAGGTCGCGTGGGAGGTGGTGGAAACGATGATGTCGCCGGTCTGAAGGGCACTTTCGCCGATCGACACGCCACCTTCGGCGGGATCCAACGCGATGCCCTTTCGGTTGCGGAGGTAGTCGACCAGGCGGCCGCCGATGAAGCCGGCCACGCTCATGCTGTGGGCTGAGGCAGGTCGGCCGCCGGCCGCGGGTGCGCCGGCGCCAACCGGCACCGCAACCCGATCCAGCACAGCGGTCGCCAATGCCTCTGCCAGCTGCTGGCGGTAGGCATCCTGCTCGAGACGCCGCGCCTGCTCGGGATTGGTCAGGAATTCGATCTCGGCCAGGCAGGCTGCTGTGTTGGCCGCGAGGCGCGATGGCAGGATAACGCCGAGGTCGGCGCGGCGCACGCCGCGGTCCGGCACCCGCGTTACAGCGACCAACCGGCGTAGAACAGCGTGTGCGAAGTCGATCGACTCGGGCGCCGCTCCACGCGCGGCCCACACCTCCGTGCCGTCCACCCCGCTGTCGTGGAAGCCGTTGAAGTGAATCGACAGGAAAAAGTCAGCATGGTTGCCGCGAGCTACCGCCGCGCGATCGGCGAGAGACAGGTTCGTGTCGGTGTTGCGGGTCAGCATCACTTGGGCATGCCCGGCCAGAGCCGACGCTGTCCGCTGAGCAACTTCGAGGGTGAGATTCTTTTCGAGTAAGCCGTTGGGACCGCTGGCGTTGTTGGGCGACGAGCCGCCCACCTTGACGGTGCCACCGTGCCCGGGGTCGAGCACCACGATCGGCAGCGCTGATCGATCTGTCATTTCGTACATGCCTCAGGTCGCCGGGTGGAAGTAATAGGAGAGAACCGACCCGCTGTAGTTCTGAAGCAGCGTGCGGTAGCGGTTTCTAACCCCAGCTTGCAGCTTGGGCAGAACGTGGTTGGCGACACCTTCCCCTATCTGTTCGAGGAAGGCGCGCTCCGTCACCGTGCCGTCGACCATGTGCTGGCCGAGGGCGGTCGCACCGCCGAAGTGGGCGATTGCATCCCGCAACCGGGCCTGGAAGCCAGCGTGACCAGATTGATGCATGGCGTGGACGAGAACGTGAGCGGCCAGTTCGCTGATCGCCCCCATGCCCGCGTCGATCCACGGGTACCAGGGATCGGCCGGTGTTCCGGCAGGAGGTGTCCCGCTGATGCCGCCGATCCGATCGAGCATGCCTTTGACGTCGTCGGCGAGCTTGCGGACCTGTGCGTCCTGCAGGGACGTCGTGGCACCCAGACGTCGCAGCTGGGCCTCCTGCGCCGGGGAGAGCACTGTCGAAGAGCCCTGGCTCCGAAACAGGTCGCGGATTGCCGTGAAGTTCGCTTCGCCGCCGAATATTGCGAACATCGCCTGGGCGGCTGCAGGTCCCTGCTCATTCGCAACGGTCACGTACACGTCGAACAGGTCGGCGATCTCGCCTCCGGTCCAACTGGCGATGCCGAAGTTGACGCGGTTGCTGTCGTGGCTGACATCGTCGTAATGGAGGTTGGTCTCGGCCTGGCCGAGCGAGTGAGCAGTGTGGCGGCGCACCTCGAGCGACTGCGCCGATTGCGTCGAGTTCTGGTCCACGAGCGCATATGCGCGTGGGGCCGCCTCGGTGAAAGCGAGCGTGTAACCGGTGCCGGCCATGCCCATGCCGAAGCTGGTCCCACCTTGCCGGTTGATCCAGTCGATCTTCTCGGGGTTGATGAGGACAGCGCGGTTCTGGTGAGTGTCGACAACGCCGCCCGCGCGCTGCCTGGGCCCGGTGTGGACGCCGATCACCATCGCCTCGTGGAACACGGGCGATCCACTGTGCCCGCCGATGGTCTGGATCGGGTAGTACACCATCTCGGTGTCCGCTTCGGAGATGTGCGCGCCGTCCATGCGCTGGCCCTGGTCCTCGTAGGGGATGCCGTCGACCTTGCCGTAGCCGCAGACGACGATTCCGACGTTGGCGCCGAGCGAGCGGTTGGCCAGCGTGAAGGTGCCTTTCTGTGCGGGCAGCCCAGGCACCCGCAGAACCGCCAGGTCGTGGGTTGGGTCGAAGGAGTCACGCCACTGGGGATGGACGACGTCGCGCGGGTTGACGCTGAAGGTGCTCGTGGGGAAGATCGACATCCGTGGACTGAACGCCGGCTGCACCTCGACGCGCGCCGTCCGCCATCCGTCCGAGTCCATGAAGTTGTGCCCGCAGGTGAGCAGCGTCTCCGGCCCGATGTAGAAGCCGGTCCCGTAGGCGAGGCTGCCGCTGCCGTCGAAGAGCCGCAGTTGACAGATTGCCGCATGTGGGAAATGCGCCAGGTTCGCGTCAGGCACACCGAGCGTCCACTCCACGTAGCGCTCGAGCCAGTCTGCCCAGATTCGAAATGCCTCGAGCAGGCTGGTGGCGCGATAGTCGATATCGGGCCGAACGATTGCCGCGGACCGCGCGTAGGTCGCGCTGAACACCCGCGGGCTGTCGAACCAGGATTGCGTGGCGGGGCCGGACACCGCCCCCGCAGGAGCGCCGGCCATGGCCGGTACCAGCACGCGGTCGAGAACTGCGGATGCCAGCGCCTGGGCGATCTGCTGCTTGTACGCCGCATCGGCCAGCCGGGCGGCCTGCGCGGGATTGGTGAGGAACGAGATCTCGGCGAGGCAGGCTGCGGTGCCGGATGCATGCCGCTGTGGGAGCAGCACGCCCAGGTCCGCGCGACGAACGCCGCGGTCGCGCACGTTGGTGACCACGACCAGCCGCTGGAGAACTGCCTGCGCGAAGTCGGCGCTGGCTTGGCCCGCGCCGCGAGCGACCCAGACCTCGGTGCCATCCACGGCCGGGTCCTTGAACCCGTTGAAATGAATCGACAGGAACAAGTCGGCCTTGCTGGCGCGCGCGATCGCCGCGCGATCCGCCAGCGACAGGTTGACGTCGGTGGTCCGCGTGCACAGTGCACGGGCTCGACCGGCCAGCGCCGCGGCGGCGCGCTGCGCCACATCGAGCGTGAGGTCCTTTTCGAGGAGACCATTGGGCCCGACCGCGTTGTTCGGCGAAGATCCGCCGACCTTTGCGCTCCCTCCGTGTCCAGGGTCGAGGACGATGACTGGCAGCTGCTGCTCGCTCATTTCTTACCTGCCTACGCGTGTTGAGCCGGCGCGGCCGGCTGCTGCTGTTGGTTGGCCGATCCGCTGACCGGCGTGTTGGCGCTCGGGTTCGGGGTGTGGCCCTGGATCAACGACATCAGCTGTGGGTTCGCAAAGCGCTCCATCGGGAAGTAGTCGCTCTTGAACCGGAGGTCGACCTCGCCGGTGAGGTCGGCCTGCACGTTGAGCTCGTCGGAGCTGTCCTTCTTGGTCGAGCTCACGTAAGTGAGGGTGTTCTTAACCGAGCCGCTGGGGCCGCCGAACAATCCTCCTATGCCGCCGCCGAAGCTCATCTCCATCTCGTTCTTTTCATCGAACTCGCTGGCGGTCTGGACGTGGCCGGTGTCACTGGCGTCGATCCGAAAGCCCATCGACGCCCGGATCCGCCCGCTGGTGATGACGATCCGGTTGATCCCCATCAACACCATCGTCGAGAGCATCGAGTGCCGGTTCTCGGCCAGCTTGCGGCGCGCAGCCGGGACCATGGCGGACTCTGCGGTCTCGTCGCTCAGGTCGACATCGTCCTGGAGGCCGAGGTCGGTCTTGAAGTCGGGCTTGGGCTGCTCTGTGTCTTTCACCTTGAGGACGGGCGCGTCGCCGCTGGTGTCGACCTTGAAGTGGCCGGGATAGCGCTGCGCTATCCAGTCGCGGGCCTGGTTGTCGGTGATGTTGTCGGCCATGAACTGGTCGACGGTCTTAGCCACATTGGCCAGCAGCGCGCCGTACGCCTCCATCTGTTGAATGGACGCGTTGACGATGGCCTGGAACGTTCCCTTGATGAGATCAGCAACGAAGGTCGGGAAGGCGATCGCGTTCAGGGTCTGTTGCGTGATCTGGGCGACGTTGCGCGCCGCCCGCGGTGAGAACTCGTCGGCGGGCGCCTGCTGCTCTCCGCGGCGGGCGAGGGCGGTCGCCGTCGCGGCGGGCGCGCGCGCGGCCTGGGTCGTCTCGCTCAGCACCAGTGGCGTCTGGCCGAGCTCCTGGGATTTTTGAAAGATCTCGCGCATCAGCTCAGCGCTGTAGGTCCCGATCTTGAACAGGTCCTGCTTCATCTGCTCCCGCAGCTCGGGCCTGACCTGGGAATAGGCCGGGCTCGCCTCGAGGAGTGCCAGCACCTGGCTCCGCACCAGGTTTTCGACGGCGGGCGTGGGCCGGATCCCCTCTGGCGAGCTCGGCGTCGCGTATGCCGGCGGCAACGGCGGGTGGATTGCCTGCGGGACGGCTATCGCCATTTCAGCCGCCTCCGGTCGCAGCCGGTTGCGGCTGCCCCGGCGTCTCCGCGCCGGCAGGCTGGGATTGGCCAGGCGGTGGTGAGGCGGGCGTTTCGCCGGCTGTCGGCTTCGGCGCGGACGGCTGGCCGGCTGCGGGTGGAGAGGTCGAGGCGGGCGGGTGACCTGCGGCCGGCTGCGACGGAGCAGGACTGGTTGCGGGCGGCGGTGTGGCGGCCGGCGCGGTTGCGGGCTGATCGGCAGCCGGCTGCGTGGCAGCGGGCTTCTCGGCGGGTTTCTCGACCGGCGCATCCACATGCCGGACGACGGTGGGCGGAGTCGGCGCCGTGGGCATGCGTGGCGGCGGCAGTGGGCTGCCAACCGGTGTCATCGACGAGGTTAGCGGCTCCTGCGGCCGGGGCGGGGCGGGCTGCACATTGGGCCCGAATGACTGCGACTCGCCCAGGTTTGGGGTGTTGGCCTCCGGAACCGCCGTGTTGGCCTGGATCTGGGCGATGGTCGACCGCGGCGCGAACCGCTCCAGGGGCATGTAGTCGCTCCTGAAATGGATCTCGACCTCGCCCGTGAGGTCGGCCGATACGTTGAGGTCTGATGTGCTGGTCGAGCGTTCCGACGTGACGTAGGCGAAGGACACTGAGGCCGAGACCGACCACGGTCCAAACCCGTAGCTGCCTGAAGCCGCCGCTCGGAAGTCCATGTCGGTGGCATGCTCCTGGCGCAGGCGGTCGCTGGCGTCGATGTGGAAGAGCATGGTGGCCCGGATCTTTCCGCCCGTGACGACGATCCGGTTGAAGCCCATCAGCACCATCGTCGAGAGCATTTGCAGGCGCTGCTGCGCCATGCGCCGGCGCGCCGCCGGCACCAGGTCGCTCTCGATGCTGTCCTCGTTGAGGTCGCCGGACGAGACGTTGAGGTCGGCCTGGAAGTCCGGCGCCGGCCGCTCCTCTGCACCCGGCCTCGGCACCGCTTTCCGATTGCTGACCTGGATGTGGTCCGGGTAGCGCTGGCTCAGCCAGTCGCGTGCCTGGTCGTCGGTGATGTTCTCGCCCATGAACTGGTCGACCGTCTTGCCGACGTTCTCGAGCAGGCGCATGTACGCCTCCATCTGCTTGATGGAAGAGTTGGTGATCGCTTCGAACGTGCCCTTGATCAAATCGGCCACGAAGGTCGGGAATGCGATTGCCTTGAGCGTTTCCTGGGTGACCCGGCCGACCTGAGCCGTCGCGGCCGGATTGAACGATTCCTGCGCCCTGACCAGCGGACCCACGAGCGTTTGCCGAGTGCGGACCAGCGGCCGCTGTCCGAGCCGCTCCGATTGCATCCAATCGTCGCGCACGAGCTCGGCCGCGTATGCGGCGACCTTGACCATGTTCCGCGCCAGCGCCTCGCGGTCCGGGGCTCGCAGCCCGTGAAACGCCGGTGTTGCCGACAGTATCGCCTGCACCTGGCTCTTGACCAGGGCCACCGTTGCCGGGCTGGGGCGCAGGCCGGCCGGGTCTGGCGGAGTTCGATATGGAGCTGGGACGGCCGAGGGCAGTCGCGCAGCACGCAGTTGGGCGACGGCCACTCAAGCCACGCTCCTCGCCGGGGTTGCGACGCCGGCGCCCAGGCCGGAGGCCGCCAGCCAGGCCGTCGCCCACTGAATCACCTGTGGGCTCAGCGACAGTCCAGCCGCGGCCCCCAGTCCTGGCATCGCCCCACCCAACCAGGTGAGGAGGTGCTGACCCGCCTGTCCACGCTGGACCAGGCGCGCGATATCGGGGACGTTGGGGGCCAGGATCCGCTCCAGCGTTGGCCAGAAGCCGCTGGCACCGAACATCGACTGCACTGCGGGTTCCTTCAGCAGAGTGATAGCGGCCTGAAGCTGATCCTGGATGCGACGCGTCGCGAAGATCGTGTTGCCGTACTGGCGCAGCCCAAGGTTGCCCAGCACGTTGTTCGCGGCTTCGCGGACGGCCGCATCGTCGGCGGGGTCGGCAGAGTGCCCGGGTACCTGGTCGACCGCAAATCGATAGATCGCCGCGCAGAGCACCGCGAACCGCTGCTCGAAATCCCGGTTGATCGCGGCTCCAGCCTCAGGGGTGGCGCCGGCACCGGTCCCGAAGAGGCGGGCGAACAACTGGTCCCGGCTGGTCCGGTCGTACCAGTTGCGTGCCTGCTGCGCGAAGCGCTCCAGGTGCTCGGCCACCTGCACGGTGGGAAGCGACAGCGTGCCTCGCGCGTCCGCCAGCGCCTCCGCCGCGGGGATGATGCCGGCCAGCTCCAGCTGCGACTGCAGATAAAGCGTTGCCAGCGATTGCAGAGTCGCCGCCGAAAGGCCTTCTCCCGGTCCGGTGGCGGGCGGCAGGTCCAGGTTGAAATTCTCCAGCGCGCGCGCTGGCTTGACCGTTTGATCTGCCAGCCAGAGGCTATGGCTGAGGCTGAAGCGGCCGTCGCCGTCCATGCTCATCTGGTAGGTGTTGGGGCCGGAGTGGTGGTAGGGGTCGCCGCCGCGGCGGGAGCCGGAGCCGCCGCGGGCAGCGCCGGAGCCGCCGCCGGCGCCGCCGGCGGCGTGGGTGGCTTGGGCTGGATCAGCCCGGTCATCTTTTCGAGCGGGAAGGTCTCGCTCTTGAAGTTGACTCGAACCTTACCGCCGAGCTTCGCATGGAGATCGACCTTCGCCTCCGAGTCCTCGGTCTGGTGGGTCTGCACCTGGAAGTTGGCGCTGAAGTTGGTGCTGTAGTCCGGGCTGAACCACCCGCCGCCCTGCTCCGAGTAGTCGTAATGCGTATCCCACTGCGTCGCCTGGTCGTAATGGCGCGTGACCCGATCACGGGTGTCGAGACTGAAAGTACAGCTGGCCTCGATGCTGCCGTCGGTCACGACCAGCCGGTTGATCCCCATCAGGACCATGGTCGCCAGCAACTGCTGACGATCCATCGCCATGCGCCGGCGCGCGCCAGGCACCAGGACCTGCTCCGCGGTGTCGTCGTCCACGGAGGTGACCCTCTCGTGCAGGCCCAGGTCGCCCGTGAAGTCCGGCAGGGCGTTGTCGTCGGCGCCCTCCTTCGCTTTGAGCACGGGCTTGTCACCGCTGGTGTCCACTTCCAGGTGATCCGGGTAGCGGCCGGCCAGATAGTCGCGTGCCTGGTTCTCCGTGACGTTGTCCTTCATGTACTCGTCGACAGACTTGGCGACGTTCGCCACCAGCTTCTGGTAGGCCTCCATCTGCTTGATAGAGGCGGTGACGATGGCGTTGAAGACGCCGTCGATCAGCCCGGCCACAAAGGCCGGGAAGTTGACCGCCTGGATCATGCCCGTGAACGCCGCCGACCCCTGCTGGGCGGCGACCGCCCCGCCACCCTGCCGGAAACGGTCGCCGGCGGTCTGACCGGCCGGGTCAGAGGGCTGATCGGCCAGCGCGCGGGCGGCGGCCGGGGCGCCGATCAACTGCGCGGACTTGGGCACGCTGGTCCCATCGGGCCCGCCGGCAATGAAGGCAGCCACCTTGGCCATGTCGGCGGCCAGCGTTTCGCGCTGCTCGGGAGGCAGCTGCCAGAACGCCTGGCTGTTGGCCAGCAGGGTGCGGACCCGGTTCACCGCAATCGCGTGTGCGGGGCTCTGCGTCGGTGCGGCGGCGATCACCTCGGCCTCCTAACGCCCCGGAGCGGCCGGAGCGGCCGGTGAATTGGGGGGAACGGGCGTGCCCGGCGCGGGTGCGCCGCGCAGCGCCGTCGGTGCCTTCTGCTGAATCTCGTTGATCTGAAGGACGTCTGCAATCTTCTCGAGCGGGAAGTAGTCGCTTTTGAAGTTGACCCTGACCTTGCCGCCGAGCTTGGCGTGCATGTCGATGGACGCCGCGGAGTCCTCGTTCTGATGGGTCGAGACTGTGAAGTTCGCGGATGAGTCCCAGCTGTAGTCGGACGGGCTGTACCAGTTGTTCTCTTTGGTCTGACCCTTCTGGCCCGCCTTCCAGTGAGAGTCGTAGTCGACTGCGCGGTCGTAGTGACGGGTGACGCTGTCCTTCGTGTCGAGCGTGAACGTGCAGCTCGCATCGATGCTGCCGTCGGTGACAACGAGCCGGTTGATACCCATCAGCACCATCGTCGCCAGCAGCTGTTGCCGATCCATCGCCATCCGCTTGCGGGCCGCCGGCACCAGTACCTGCTCGGTGGTGTCCTGGTCGAGCGACGTCACCGGCGAGCTGAGGCCAAGATCAGAGAAAAAGTTGGGCAGGGCCGCGTCGTCGGAGCCCTCTTTGGGCTTCAGCACAGGCTGCTGTCCTGCGGTGTCCACCTCGAGGTTGTCCGGGTAGCGGTTGGCCAGATAGTCGCGGGCCTGGTTCTCGCTGATGTTGTCCTTCATGAACTGGTCGACCGACTTGGCCACGTTCTTCACCAGCTCGGCATAGGCGTCCATCTGCTTGATCGACGAGGTCACGATCGCGTTGAAAACGCCGTCGATGAGGCCCGCCACAAAGGCGGGGAAATTGACATCGCGGATCATCCCGGTGTACGCGGCAGCCCCCTGCTGGGCGGCACCGGCACCGGACTGGGCAAAGCGCTGCCCGGCGGTCTGGCCCGCGGGATCGGAAGCGGCGCCGGTAAAGACCCCGCGCGCCATCGGCGCGCCGGCGAGGGTCGCCGTCCGGGGGATGTTGTCCCCGGTCGGTCCGCGCACGATGAAGTCGGCCACCTTCTCCATGTCGGCGGCCAGGTCGCGCTGCCTTGCGAGCGGCAGGCTCTGGTAGGCGGCGCTCTCGGCCAGCAGGCTGCGCACCCGGTCCTTGACCAGCGCCTGGGTACCGCTTTCCCTTTCTAGCGCGATGCTCATGTTTCCTAGCGCTCGTACGCGAAAACGGCCGAGGCAGTCGCAGGCAGCGCTTTGCTGTCCGTCACCACGGTGGCGGGCGGCGCGCCGGTCGGTGGCTGCTCCAACACGGGCGGTCGTATGTGCAGAGTGATGCGGGCCGGCATGTCTGGGCGCACGCAGACCGACAGGATGGAGAGCACGCCCGGGCTTTCGTATCCCTCCGGAGTCATCGCGATCAGCCAGGCGTCCATCGACCGCACGCTCTGCGGGCGCTCGGCCATCTGCAACCGGAGCAGTGACATGAGCTGAGGCGGGAGGTCGGGGATTGCCTCCAGGTTGACGTCGAGGCGAAGCTCCGTACCCCCTCGCAGCGGGCGAAGCGTGATGCTGGAGGAATTGGGTGGGAGCGTGAAGCGGGCACCCAGGATGAACGCGATCGAGCTCATCAGGCCTGCGTGCTTGTCGCCAAGACCAAGCCTGCCCATCAGTGGCTGTAGGGCGTTGAGCGAAAGCGGGGCGTCGATCGCAAAAGTGACCTGCTGGCTGCCGCTGGTGCGGCCGCAGCGAATCGAGCTGTAAGCGGGCCTGAGGCCGGGCACGCTGTCGATGGCGGCTCGGGCCAGACGGTATAGGGCCTCGGGAAAGGCGTCCATCAGATTGGGACCCCATTCGTAGGTCACCATCGATTCGCGCACTCCGTTGCGGTCGAAGCTGGTGCCCAGCTGCGCGCCCCATCGCACGTTACGGCCGTGGCCGGTCACCGGCTCGATGTGCCCTTTGAGCCATCGCAAAGCCTCGTGCCCGTAGTGGTTTTCGACGATGTCCTCCATGGTCCGGGTGGCTGCCTCGGATTGATCTGCAGGGCTCGCCAGCGGCCCCAGCGGCCGCATGACGAAGTCGAGGTGACCAGATCGCTCTTCGGCGAACGAGGAGCGTAGGGGTGGCTGGCGGCGGTAGGCGGCGTCCCCCACCGGGAGGGGCAGCGCTTCCTGGAGTGCGCTGCTGACCTCCCTTATTCGTGTCGGATCTAACGTCCCGAGGCTGTGCGCTGCGTCGCGCAGGTACGACATGGCCGCGACCGGCGCCGTGAAGACAGTCATTTCATGACCTCCTTGCCCCACGGCCTCCTCAGATCCCCACCATCTTTCGCAGTTGCTCGGGGGTTGGTGTCTGGCCCTGGTTCAACATCTGCTGGAGCTGATTGGAGAGGTCGGCGCTGTGCCCGTTGCCGGCGCCAATACTGCCGTCCATGCTTGGAATGCTCGGTGTGGCCGTCGTGTCGGAGGCCTCCGCGCCCTGTGCGACCTGGGCGTCCTTGATCCCGTTCACGGCCAGCCAGTACTCGGTGTTGCGGATGAAGGAGTCCTGATCGGCCTTCGTGATGTCGGACTGCTGGTCCGGGTTCTCCGGATCGGGGAACAGGGGATTACCGGTGACGGCGTTCCACGCCCCGGCGTTCTTGGCAACCAGGTCGAGGATCGCTTTGCCGGACTCAGCCATCGTCCGGTACTTGACGACGTTGGGTGTGGAGTGGAATTCCTGTGCTGACACACGCTCCACCACCTGCCACGCGCTCTGCACGCCCCAGGCCTGCTGAATGTCGGTGAGCTTGAGGATGTTGAGCGCCGTCTGGATGTGGTGCTGCAGCCGCTTGGCCGAGAACTGCGAGTAGCCATAGCCGTACAACGTCGCGTTGGAAGCCGTGTCGCGCCCGACTTTGCGAACGCCCTCGGCGGTTAGCGCTAGCCCACGCGGCTTGCCAACCAGGTCGGCGACGCGCTGCTGGCGATCGTATTCCGACAGCGCCGCAAGCAAGCGCATGAACATGTCATCGAACGAACTGTTGGGCTGCACCTCCTTGGAGATTTCACCGCCCTTCGCTCCGAGCACGCGCGTGTACTGCATCCAGCGCGCGCTTTCGGACATCCGGTTGATGGTGTCCCAGTAGTAGGCGTTGAGCGCGTTGCCCCCCATATCGTTGGCTACCGGTAGCTGCCCGTTCATGAAGATCTCGACATTGCGGTCGACGACCTTGAACAGACCCACGATCTCGAGCTGCAGTGCCGCGTAATGCATCCCCACTGCGCGGATGTGGTCGGGGATGATTTCGTCGGTGCCGCCGCCCGTGGACGGCCCAGTCAGCGCCGGCAGGTCGAACGAGCCTTGCGCCGCGCCGCCCGAGCCGTAATTCTGGAGGGACGCGCTCACGGCCGAGTCGCGCTTGATCGTGTTGTTGACCACTTCGCCCCGCGGCGTGTCGATGATGTCGCGGGCGGCGAACGCCAGCTCCTGGTAAAAAGCCTTGGCGTTTGCGCCACCGCGCAAATCCTGGATAGCCTGGTCGACCTGGGGGAATACATCCTTGGCCCGCAGCCCATCGACAGGGCTGCTGCCTGAATCGAGCAGCGGGTTCTGGACGTAAGTCCACAGCCGGTTGCTGATCTGGGTGGCGAAAGTGGGCGAGGTTGGATCGTTGTTGCCGTCGAGCAGCAACATGCCGATGATGCCGTCAGTCAGAGCCTGTTGCGCGATGGGATCGACACCCATGCTCTTGATGGCCGCAGCGACGGCATCCTCGAAGTCCTTCTGGACGAAGCCCTTAGGGACTCCGGTCGGATCGACCACGTACTGGATCAGTTGCACTACTGCCATGTCTTTGTTGACCTCCAAACTTTGTGGAATCAAATCTCCGAGGTGGGTGCTGAGAAGGCCGGCGTCGACCGCCCCTGACGTTCCGAAGAGGTATCTGAGGCCGGCCTCGAGCAGGTTCCGTCGGTGCCGCGAGTCGAGCAGGGCTATGCGTTCGCGGATCAGGGCAAGCGTCAGCCCGGAGTCCTGCGAGCCGGTGTAAGCGAGCAGGGCTTGCGTACCCAGCAGGTCCCGAATGCGCGCCAGAGTCTCGCTCGAGACCTTCTTGGGTTCGTCGGTCAGCCGGTTCAACGCGGTCAGTTCCGCCTGCCCAAGCTCGTTCAACGAACGCGCGATCAGTTCGCGGAGCGGCTCAAACAGATTTCGCGGCAGGTCGGGAATTAGACGCTGTACAACCAGTCGATGGATGCGCTCCACCAGTGACCTCCCCGTACCGCTCGACCGCCTGTTACTTTCGCTCACCGCGGTTTCCCGGGAGGTTGGTTGCCAACCAGCGCCTCGTCCAGCCGGTTGAGGGCTGCGACCAGGTCCAACTGCCCGCTCCCGGTCTCGGCGCTGACGCCGCCACCGACCGGTCGAGCGCTTTCCACTAGCAACTTCTTCACCTCCGTGCCGTTCAGATTCCGGTTGCGCCTCCGTGCGCGCGCGACCAACAAGGCAGCCGCGCCGGTCACGAAGGGGGCCGCGTACGAGGTACCCGATCCAGCTTCGTAGCCGGTGCGCCCCGCGCTGACGATCCGCTCACCGGGCGCGCAGAGAGCGATGTGCTCGCCGGTCGTGCTGAAGCTCGAGCGCCTACCGGACGCGTTCACCGAGCCGACCGCGATGACCTCCGGGTAAGCGGCCGGGTAGTACGCCTCGGCCAGGCCGCTGTTCCCCATGGCCGCCACGAGCGTGCAGCCGTAATGCGCCGCGTACTCGATGACGTCGCGGTGCGGCGGCGGTCCTTCCGGCACCGCTGAGGCCGGGGTACCGAAGCTCAGGTTGAGCACGTCGGCACCCATGTCGACGGCAACCTTTAGTCCGGCGTTGATGTCGGGAAGGCCGCCGACGCCGACCAGCTTGTTGGTTTTGCGCTCGCGGGCGGCGGCAAGGACGCGGATCGGCAGCAGGAGGGAGCGACCGGCGACCCCTGGAGGCAGCTGCCAGCCGTGGGCGCCAACAACACCGCCTACGTGACTGCCGTGACCAACCTCATCGCGGGGCGCGAAGTCGTCGCCGTGGCTCGAGCCGACCAGGCGAACTTCGCCGAAATCGGAGCCGACACCCAGGTGCACCGTGTCGTACCCGGCCAAAAGCTTGCGCCGGAACTCGGGATGCGGCAGCGAGATACCGGTGTCGACGATGCCTACCCACACGTCCTCGTCGCCCGGTTCGATTCGGTGCGCCTCGCGAGCGCCCACCTGTTCGTGGGGCGCCCAGGCCCCGGCGCTGACGGCTGGACCTTCGAGCGCTTCGGCGGCAACTGCAAACGGCGCCACGGCCAGTGTCTGCAGAGAGGCTGATTGGACGATCGGGAGCTCACGCAGACGCTCCACCACTTCCGGCGCTCGTTCTGCACCGGCCAGCTCAACGGCGTAGCTGCGGGAAAGGCCGAGGCCCTCCTCGAGGTCGTCGTAACCAACGTGCTGCTCGCCGACCTGCCCGAACGAGCGCCGGGCGTGGTAGACAGCAGTGACCATGAAGTCCTCGTCACCGTTGAGTACGGCGTCCAGCCGCTGGTCGCGCATGCTGGTGACAGGAAGGGCGGCCCCGAGCAGGCGGTCGATTCGGCACGGCACATGGGTACGGGCCTCACCTGGAATCAGCACCACGAGTACCCGCCCGGAACGCACCATCTACTCGCCCTCCGGCGCCCAGCGGCCGGCGGCCACCGGTTCACCGTTGGCCTGAGCAACGTCTCGTACCAGTTGATACCGGCTGGTGGCGCCATCCGGCAGTTCCACCTCGAGCATGCCGCTCACCAGATCGCGAGGAACCGGAACGACGATCCGATCCCAATCCGCTTCGCTGGCCGCAACCGAAACACCGTTCAAGCGGATCACGGGCTCCGCGTCCTCCGACCCGAGCGCGGTGCCGAGCACGTGGATGTGCGAGGTGTCCGGCGTCAGCCGGATCAGCTGTGGCAGCCCGCCGCCGCCCAACACCGGCGGCGTAGGGCTGGGCGCCGGCACGGGTGGTGGCGACGCCACCGGCTCCACCGCTGTCACCTGTGGCTGGCCAAAGTGGAACGCCGCACGAAGCCGATCGACTGGAATCTCGGTCAGTCGTGAGACCACAGATGATCCGGTCGAGGTGCCCAGGCGTCGGAGCTGGGCCGTGTTGCTCACGCCCAGGCGCTCCAGGCGCTTGCGCTCCGCCGGCTTGAAGCCGGCTTCCGCTAGAGATGGGGCCCGGGTGGCAGCCAATGAGACGGTGTTCTCCTCGATCATCGGACGCGTGATGCTCGTGAAGGCGATCGTCATCGTCGACGCACCGACTTCGTTTGGTCCGCTGCTGCGCAGCCGGACGTTGCCCTCCCCATCCAGGTCGACGAAGACCTGGAGCTGGAGGTTGAAGTCCTTGATGGCGTAGGTGAGTGGCCGGTTGACGGCCTTGAATGCGAGTGCATCCTGGGTCCGGTCGAGCTGGGCGACCAGTGCCTCCAGGAACTCGTCGACGAGAAACGACGCCTCACCCGCCATCTCCGTTCTCCACCACGATCGAGATACGGCTCATATGGGTCGGCAACAGGAAGCCGCTCTTCCAGCGCGAGTGCGGGGGCTGCGCGAGGACCACCAGCCCCTGGCTGCCGGCCCCGACGTTCACCTCGAGCGGGACATCGAGCTCGGCTTCGGTCACCACCAGGCCGGTGCCCTCCGGCGGCACGATGCTCTGCACCAGCTGGACTAGCGTGTCGGCCAAGGAGTTCCACCTCATGCCCGTATCCAGGGGTCGCCCAGGCTCTGAGCCGCCGGCGCGCGGGGCGCCGCGGCGGGCGCGGCCGGGGCGGGGGCTGCCGGTGCGGCAGGAGCGGGAGCTGCGGGCGCCAAGGCGGCCGCGCCGGATGCACTCGGTGCGCCAGCGGGTGCCGCCGCGGCCGGCTGGGGGACCTTAGCGTTCTGGTTGATCAGCTGGATGGCGGCCGAATCGGCGAACCGCTCCAGCGGAAAGGCTTCGCTCCGGAACTTGACCTTGACCTCGCCCGTAAGGTCGGCGCGGACGTTGAGGTCGCTCTGGGCGTTGAGATTGACTGTGTTGACCATGATCGCGTTGGCGTTGAAGGGGTTGCGCCCCGCGCGGCCGGAGATGGTTCCGTTGGTTGTCTTCTTCTGGTCGAACTTGATCTTTGTGGTCTCGCTGGCGTCGATGTGGAACTGGAGCTTGGCGTTGATCTCGCCGTCGTCGACCAGGATCCGATTGATGCCCATCAAAACCATCGTGGCCAGCGTTTGCTGACGGGTCTCAGCCATGCTGCGGCGGGCTGCGGGCACCACCTTCTGAGCCATGGCGTCGTCGTCGATGTCGTCCGCGGTCTTGAAGCCGAGGTCGGTCAGAAAGCTCGGAAGCTCGCCGTCGGCGTCCTTGCGGACTGTCAGCCGGGGCTGTCCCCCGGTGGTGTCGCGCGAGAACACCGAGTCGTACTGGTCGGCCAGATGGTCGCGCGCACTCTGTTCGCTGATGTTGTCGCTCATGAACTTGTCGACCGTCATGGCCACGTTCTTCAGCAGCTCGGCGTAGGCCTCCATCTGCTGGATCGACGCGTCGACGATGGCGTGGAATGTGCCCTGGATGAGGCCCGCCACAAAGGCCGGGAAGTCGATTGCGTTCAGAGTTGCCCGGGCGACGTCGCCGACCCGGGAAGCGGGACCGGCCGGCGGCGCTCCACCGGCGGCCCCGGCCGGCTGCGCCCCGATTGACGCGCCGGTTCCCGCGGACCCAGGCGGCGTCGTCGTGCCGCCCGAGGCCGAGCCTGATCCTTGTCCGCCCATCCGGTTGCGCAGGTCGGCCACGCTCGCCAAGGCCGTGTCCACCGGCACCCCGGCCATAAGGGCCTGGGTCACGGTTGCGAGCGATGCGGCCAGCGTCTGCCGCGTCGGCTCGTCGAGGTGGCGGTAGGACGGCGCGTGGGCGAGGAGGTCCGCGACCTCCTTGGCCATTCCGTCCTCGGCCCAGCTATGGGCGAGCCCTTCGGCCATCTGTGACGCCTAGAGCTGGAACCGAACGTCGGCGATGTTGGCGTGCTGCAGAGTCTCGACCCGCGCGTGCCAGGCCTCGGACGCCGCGCGCCGGACCATGGCCTCGACCATCTGCTCGGCGGTCGGAATCGGTATTGGCGACGCTGCGCCCAGCCGGCGCAGCGCCGCCACCATGGCGGCGTGCGTGTTCGGACCCCAGGCGCCGTCGGCAACCAGGCCGTGCGTGGTGGCCTGAAATCCGCGCAGGTCCTGGTGTCCGAGGGCGGTCAGCGCAAGCTGGCGCTGGGCTTCGCTGCCCACGGGTCCGACGGCCGAGATGATCCAGCGCTTAGCCCCGCCGACCCCCATCTGGATGGCGCGATCGACGGTCATGGTCAGCGCGCGCTCGCTGTTCAGGCCGAGCCAGCCCGCAAACTCCAGCATCGGGTCGAGGTAGCCGCGGGCCGCGATCTCGCGCTGGGCGGCCTTGAATTTTTCGTTCTGGGCGGCCGCGCGGAAGCGGGAGACCCACGGTTCCTGCCAGAGATCGGCGCCGGCCACCGGCTGAACCCGAGCTGAGCGGCCGCCCGGGGAGTGGCTGGACCCCGGTCCGCTCGCCGTAGTTACTCGGACCAACTCGTCGGCGTCTGGTCCAAAGACCTGGGCGAAAGCAGCGGAGTCTCGTTCTCGCATGGCTCGCAGCAGCTCACCCAACTTGCCGCTGTCCTGGGTGAACTGGATGAGGCCGTACGAAAGCCCGACGTGGTAGCGCTGATACGCCGGGTGGTGGGTGCCGAGCTTCCCCGAGAACTCGCCGTCGGCGTTGATCGCTCCGTAGTCGCCGTTTGACTCGAAGGGCGCGATGCGATCGATGATCCGCATCTTGTCGTCTACCGTCAGCGGAGTGGCACCGGGCTCGGCTGTCGGAGTCGTGGTCGGGGGGGCATCAAGCGACTGGAAGTACCCCGGGTGTGGGTCAAGCTCGGGATCGGCCGCCGCCGCGGCAAGGGCGGATTCCTGGGCGTTCGCTGAGCGATACGACTCGTTCTCGTTCTCGTCGTCGTCGCGCAGATAGCCCGGCTCCTCATCGCCGGTTCCGAAATCGGTGCTTTGCGCCACGTCCATGGGTGCGCCCGAGCCCGCGCCGGCGCTTAGCTGGCCTGGGAGCATGGGGTCGTGTGGTCGTGGCCGGTCGGTCCGGGCAGCCGGCGGTGCCGGCGGCGCCGGCAGCATTGAGAGCTCGAAGTCGCCCATTGGTTCATATGCCTGCGCGTGGCCGGACGCCGGCGCCGGGGACGGCGCCGCCGTTGGCGCGGGTGCAGCGGCTGGAGTCGGCTGGACAAGATGCTCTGACGGCTGCGGAGCGCCATAGCCATCCTCACCCTCGCCGGCGTCTTCCGCCGGACTTGGCGGCACCGGCGCGCCGTTGGGGCCGACATGACGCTGGAGCTTTTCGACCGAGATCCCGAGCACGGTTGCGAGCGTGGTCCCGGTGAAATCGCGGGCCAGGCCGACCGAAGGCGCGTGGGTCGCCAGCGTTGTCGGGTCCACAGGAAACGATGGTCCGGCGCCGTCCTTGTCCTGGTAGGCGACGAGCGTGTAGTAGATTGCGCTCGGCCTGGGCGTCGCGGAGGCAAAGCCACGTATCACGGCGGCCGGAACCAGGAACGGATGAGCAGCCTGTGCAGCGGGCAGCAGGCCGCCCTCGTGGCGACTCGAGTAGAAATTGGCCGCCGCCCGTCTGCTGGCGTTGGCAGGGTCGAAGAGCGTCGAATCGGTCGCCAGTAGGACCTCGAAGTAGGGCCGGCCTCCGGTGTCGACCGAGAAGCCGAGGGACGGGAAGCGATTGTCGAGCTGCCGGCGGTTCGCGGTGATCCGAGGTGGGTACAGCGCCACGCCGGGGAAGGGCGGCGATGGCGTCGTGACTACCCGAGCGGTCGGTTCAGCTACGGCCATGTGTTCAACCTCCCGTGCCCTCGCACTCCTGAATAAAGGGATGCTCGGACCCCGCAGTCACGCGCGAGTCCGCGTGATCGTCACCACACCGTCACCGCTGCTGCGATTCAGGCGGTGGCGGCCATGCCGGTGGCGGCGACCAGCTCGCGGATCTGGGCTGAAGGCTGCGCTCCCAGTTCCTCGTTGAGCAGGCGTTCGTAGAGTCGGTACTGGCGGATGGCCTCGGCCGGGTTACCCTCGGCCAGGTAAGAGCGGATAAGCGCTCGGTGGGCGCTCTCGCGGAGCGGCTCAGTTGCGACTGCGGTTAGGCCGGCTTCGATTGCCTGCGCATGGCGGCCGGCAGCCGTAAAGCGCTCGCACACAGATTCCAGCGCATGCATACGGAGTTGGCGGAAACGTTCCCGCTCGACGAGGATCCAATCCTCATACCAGTCCGGGAGGAGCTCGCCGGTTAGAGCGAGATCGAGACCTTCGTGGTCGGAGTTCGCCTCGTCGCCAACGGTGTCGTCGAGCAATCGACGCGCACGAGCAGCGGCCTGATGTAAATCAACCTGGACTCCAGGAGAGAGGCTAAGGCGGCTGCCATGGGTCTCGACCAGCCTGCGCCCATGCCGGTGCAGGCGCCAGAGGGCCGAGCGCAAATTGGCTCCGGCGCGCTCCTCGCTGCTCTCCAGCCAGAGGTTGCCCGCCACGAAGCCGCGCTGGAGGGGGCGGTTCTGGAGAGCAAGGAAGGCGATCAGGCGCTGGGCGCTGAGTGGCACTTCGACCGGTTCGCCGTTGAGCCTGAGCTCGAAGCCTTCGAGGAGTGACAGGTAAGCACCCTCTTCGGCAGGTTCTGGATCGGCCATCCGAGACGTCGATATCGATGTCGGGCGCCCGACCGGGGCGTGCCGCCGCGCTGTCCGCGGATTGTGGTCGTGGAACGACAAACCGCCCTCCTAACGTAGCGTTGCCCTGGGCCCGCGTTGGGTTCGAGACGACATTGACAGGGGCACGTCACATCGGCGTAAGCGCCTGCGTCACCGAGACGTCACGCGCCTAGCTCGCTGCCGCGCTCTCCACGAAATCGGCCAGCCATAGGCGGACTGCCTCACACACGCCCTCCACCGACGCCACGACCGTGAGCGCGTTCTCAGACTCGGCCACTCCGGCCGTGGTCGTCAACCGGGCGCGAAGTTTGGACGGAGGGTCACCTTCAAGCCAGGCCCTGAGAATCAGGATTCCGGTCGGGACTGGACTGCTGGGGGGGTTCGTCACAGCTGCGACGATCGGAGTCGCCCGTCACCGCACTGTATGAGCGGACGCGATAGGAGCGTTGCTGCAACGACCGCACCGTCGAGTTCTGATCACAAGTGTTCGCGTGCGGCGCCGTGTCGACGGAAGGAAACGCCCAAGGCGATCGGTTACCGTCCGGATATGCCGACCACCAGCGCAGCGGCTTGCGGTGACGGCTCGAGGTGCAACTCGCGCAGCAGTATGTCGCGATAGTGGCCGTATTGTCGGATCGCCTCGGCGGGGTTCCCTTCCGCTAGAAAGGCACGAATCAGGGCTCGTTGAGCGCTTTCGCGTAACGGCTCGCCGGCGACAGCGGCCATGCCTGCCATGACGGCTTTCGCATGATGCCCCGCGGCTGTCCAGCGCTCACACAGCGACTCGAGTGCATGTAGGCAGATTTGCCGTTGGCGTTCTCGCTCGAGGATTATCCAGTCGTCGTACCAGCCCGGCAACAGCTCACCGGTGAAAGGTAGGTCGTCAAGATCGCTTAGAGCGCAGACGTCGGACGACGGATCCATTACTAGCTGAGCCAGCTTCACGACTTCGTGAACATCCACGATGACTGCTGAGGAAAGCCTCAACGAGTCCCCAGCCGACCTAACAAGATCAAGTCCAAGTTGCTTCAGCCGCCACAAGGCTGAGCGGAGGTTGCCTGCCGCTCGTTCGTCCGGAACGTCCGCCCACAGGATGCCGGCAATGTGTACGCGCGGTAGTGAGCGCTGTTGTAGAGCGAGATATGCCAGGAGGCGCTGCGGCCCGGACGACAAGGGCACTCCGTTGCAGTCCTGGGTGAGCTCAAATCCCCGGAGCAGGGCAAGCCGGATGCGTGGTTCGATCGGCCAGTCGGTATCGTCGCGCTGGGCCACGCCGCGCCAAACTGATGTGGCAACCGCCCCCATTCTCCCCGCCTTGACTTGACAAACGAGTTAACTTAACGACCGATAAGCTGTCAAGCCATTTTCGAGAAGCAGGCAACGAATGTTCCGCGACCGGACGCCCCCGAAGGCTGGCGTAGTCCGTCCGACTACACAACACCGTTCCGAGCCGTTACTTTGCCCTGCCGTGGTCATCCGCAAGTGGTCAGTGGCCGTGACCGACGAGCGAGCGCTAGGCGCAGCCTGACGCATCGCGTCAGAAAATTTCCGCTGCCTTGGTTCGCTGACGGCCAAGAAGACAGCCAACTTGACGGACACGGGCGGACAACGGCGGCCGGTCCTGGAATCAGAAGGTGTGTGCTCGAACTGCAGCGGACCTGTACGGACGTCTATGTATGGCAAGCCCGCGGTCTTCAAAACCGTTTGCGGGCTTTGGAAACCCGAGTGCCTCTCGCGCGCGTCTTCTTATATATGGTGCCGGCTCAGGCTTGCTCTCGATAAGAGACGACTATCCACAGTTCTCGGTTGGCGCTAGAGAGCTAGCTGTCTGCCCGCCCATAGAACTCCGGCAGCCGACGCGCGATGACATCAGAGACCCACGTCTGGAACAACACATTGTTTCGTCGGCACCGGTTATCTACTCCGGGCCCGTGAAACCCTCCCGCGAGAAAGAACATGTCGACTGCACCATAGTGATCAGCTGCGCGGTTCAGGGCTTGGCGAGTCCGCGCTTCGATTCAAAGCCGCCATTTTGGATCGACGGCGGAGAGTTCCGACAAGCCGACGGCGGCCGGCGCCTTCTCGAGAATCGTGGCGATGATCGCCCCCGACTGCGACTCGAATTCACCGATACGCACGTCTGGATGTGTTTTCGTCACTCGACGAATCGCACGTTCGAAGCCAACGGTGTCGTCGATGTCGCGCCTGAGGTCCTTGACAACGCCACGACCACCGAGTGCCCGATCAAGCTTCCGCATCGTGTTGGCGTGCGCCATGAAATCGACTTGTGGGTCATAAGGCACGCTGTAGCTTTCGCCAGACACAATCCCAGAGCTCGCAGTTAGATTCGATTCAAAGAGATCACTGATGTCCTTTTCCAATTCTCGATCGTCTTTGGGATCATCTCTCCAGTGAAGAATCGGGACGAAGTTCACAGATCTCGGTACGACTAGGCGGCCACGGTGCAACTGACGTGGGAGGTTGTCGGCGTGATCGCGAATAGGCTTCGGCCAGCCCCAAGCGAAGCTGCGGGGATTGCCTGAGGAACGCGTCGTCGTCTTCCTGAGCGAGTTCGTTTATCTCGTTACCGGAGTGCCGAGCCACGACTACATTACAGTCGATTTGTCGCAGCGCGTGCCTTGAGTTAACCGCTAGGGATTAGGCGACCCTGGCAAGATGAGTGTTTACGGAAATGGGGCTGGAGTAAAAGAAGGCGATGGCATCCACAAGCGCTGACCCACAACCAAGACCAGCTCTCCGGTTTCTGTTTGACTACGAAGGTACCGAGGTTAGGCTTCTCTCGCGGCAGAGCCTATTGATGGTGCTTCCGCCAACCGATCCTCTCGAAGGCCTGGAAGGTCAGGCCGGGTTCTGGTACGAACTGCGGGACGCGGCGGGTAGTCCGCTGTATCGGCGGATTGTCCGCAATCCCATTCAAGTTCATATCGAGGTACATGAAGCGGACACTCCATCGCCGACTCGCCGCATGGTCGATGCTCCTCAGGGCGTGTTCACGGCGCTCGTACCCGATCTTCCTGAGGCTGAAGTCATTGCGCTCTGCAGCAGCCCATTCACAAAGGCCTATGGCCCGGTCCAGCCTATAGCTACGTTTGCCGTGAGGGGTTAGCGCCATTGTCTACAGCGGACGGTCGCGTTGTGAGAACTGTGAAGGTTCTTGATAACGGTCCCGCGGAAGTTCGCTGGAACCTCGTTGTCATGGGGGATGGCTATCGTGAAGCTGAACTGCCAGCGTTCGCGCAACATGCCCAATCCGTTGCCGATAAGTTAATGGCGACGCCTCCCTTCGACCAACTCAAATCGGGCATTAATGTATTTCGGGTCGACGTCGCCTCAACTGATAGCGGCGCGGACGACCCCACTACCTGCGGTGGTCCTGGAATCGTTGCTCATACGTACTTCGACGCGTCGTTCTGCCATGGTGGCATCGAACGCGCCTTGCAAGTTGATGTTGGCACCGCTCTACAAGTAGCCGGCCAATCTGTTCCGCAGTACGCCATGGTGATGGTGATGGTAAACACCCAAACGTACGGCGGAACGGGGGGTCAAGTTGCAGTATTCTCTCTCGCCGCTCAAGCTGATGAAATCGCCCTGCATGAGATGGGCCACACCGCGTTCGGGCTAGCAGATGAGTATGAGCTGTGGGCCGGATGCGGAGTTGACACTAACCACGATCAGCATCAGCCGGTCGAGCCCGCCTATCCGAATGTGACCACCGACTCGAATGCCCTAACGATAAAGTGGCGGGATCTCCTCACGACTCAGCAGATCCCGACCACGCGCAATGCTGACTGTACAAAATGCGATCCCCAGTCAAGCCCTGTCGCGCTCGGGACTGTGGGTGCATTTGAAGGTGCCCATTACTATCACTGTGGGGCATACCGACCTGAGTTCAACTGCCGGATGCGCCAGCTGGGTCAGCCGTACTGTGCCGTCTGCCAAAAGCGAATAATCGTCACGATTGCCCCTTACGTGCCACCTCGACCGCCTGAGCCACCGAGGCCTCAACCTAAACCACGGTCCCGGTTCGGATGCCTACCGACATTGCTGCTCGCGCCCATGTTCCTTGGTCTGCGCCCGCATTACGAGAACTGACAACGACTTGGCAGGGGATGATGCGCTAACGTCTGAGCCAAGGACTATTCCGCGTAATTGGGCGATGTTCAGCTGAAGGTGGGGGCAATGCGCATCACCCTCTGAGACCGGCACTCTGGCTTGGTTGCTCTTGCTGGCGAGTCCCCCCGGTGGCTATCAGCCCTACCTATGCGCTCGCGGCCGGACAGGTAGGCTTCGACGGAGCCGAGGCCGCTGCTTGCCGAATTCCCGACTCTGAAATGCGATCTCCGCTCGTCAAGCGTATCGAGTCACCTGAATCGCCTAGGGGCGACTCGCGTATTGCTATCGATAAGACTTCGATATCGGGAGGTCACAGCAATCTCCGAACGGCGCTGCCTTTAGTGTTGGGTGTTCTGCGGCCCCGACGCGTCTAATCCAGTTGAGGCTCTAGGTTTCACTATGCCCGCATCTTTGGTGACTCAGCCCAGCGGGAACCGTGGACCTAAGACGCGTCCAAACGGCTAGCGTCATAGGCTGCGCGCCATGACCGCGCGGCTTTAACCCAGTCATCCTCACGCACCGACATGTCAACCACCGCAGAGAGCCGCTTTGACCAGCGCTTATGACGCTGCAAGCCCGGGACTCCGAGCACGAGTAGCGAAGTCTTCGGAAACGTCGGAGCTCGTTCGGCCAGGCGACGCCGGAGAAAGGTGTCAACCGCCTGGGTGATTTCCAGCGCCCGCTCGCCTTCACCGGCCGATGCGACATAGGCACCGTGAACTACTCGGTTTCGGAGCGGCCGTAGCTCGTTCCACCATTCTGCGATAGCACCGCGTCCGCTCAGTGACCACCTACCACGCAGGCGTGGCGCAAGCGATGAACCTATACGGGAGCGAAGTTGCGTAGGCACCAGCGCCGCAGTTGCAGCAGGGTCCGCACCTTCCTCCCACAGAAGTAGATACAACACAGCATCAAGGAAGACCTCGATCGCAATCTGGCAGTAAAGGACAGCTTCGCTGTAATCACCTTCCAAACGAAATGCGCGTGCGGCGCGCATCCGATGCAGGCTGTACGCGGTAAGGACGTCACCACGCACGACCCGCGACAGTATGGAATTGAGCCTCTTGAAGTCATCGGCTTCGAGACGCTCGGTCGGAGGAACAGGAACGTTCAGGTGTAGGTGCATCATGCTGAGGTGGGCATCCCACTCGTCGGCGGTTGGACTTCGACTTATCCACGGAATCAGAAACGGTAGCCGCTCGCGTGTGATCGCTGGCATCGCATGATGCGTCGACAATGCATAGGCGGTGAGCAGAGTGCGCAGTTTGCCGAGGCATTCATCGAACGTTCTCGAGACCATTTCGTCTCCGTCGCGTTCCGGCGCATGGCGTACGAGCGCCGTCGCCTCGACAACGGTTTGCGGAAGCGATGCGCTTGGCGGCGGAGGGTTCTCAGGCACGATGCCGGCTGGAAGAACATTCCGGAATACGACGTCTAAACCGGGCCAAAGCTCCGGGCTAATGACTGTTTGCCAGAATCGAAATGAGACAAATGAGTGCGCCTGCACAAGCTGTGGTGGCTGAGTGTCGGCCACCGGCGTAAAGAGCATCGCCTCGACGTCAGGTAGTCGCTCGCCGAGGAACGTATAGACCGTTCCTTGGGGAATTGACAGAGGCGTCGGCATGGGGATGAAGAATGTGACGACTCGATATCGCGATTGATTCGCAAGCCTGGCAGCGTGGTCCGAATTTTCAGCCATTGTCGCTCGATCATAGGTTCACAACCGAGAGACGCCAGTGGAGCCGCAACCGGCAGTTCCTGTGCGAGCCGGGGGCGGCTCGTCGCATCGAGCGTCGGCAAGTTCCGGTTTGTGGCCTCGCGCTGCCAGCGCCGGAGCCCTAGGAGCTCGCCCCTCCCCTAGTCACAAACATGGCCACTGCGGAGATCAAGAAGCGGCTGGGGGCTGCCACGCACCTAGAGCGTTCGTGATTTGACGCCTCAAACTGCATAAGGCCCCCAGTAATGGAGGAAACCGCCAGGCTTCCGTGCACGACGATGCTTGCGATAAGGCGAACGTATCTCTAGCACTGGCAAATGTGTGCCCTGGGGTTAGATTGCTGCGCGAGTCATCGAGCAGGTAGGCTGACTTCTAACATGAGGTCCGATAAATCATTGCAATCCCACTGCCTCGGTGAAAGACCTTTGAACGCAGCACGCTAATCAGGGTCACGACGGTTCCCTCACCACTCAGCCGCGATCTAGGCTCAAATGCGCGGCAGAGTAAGTTGACGTCCCGACCGATGGGGGCTACCAGCCGGTGGCCGAAAGCAGAATGTCAACTGCAGGCAGCAGCAACACAACGATGGCGAGAATGATGGTAACGGTAACGGCGTCGAGCACAAAAACTATCTGAACCGCGTTGCTAGCGCCGATCGCCCATGCAACAAATGCAATACATGCCAAGAAGTAGTAGTGGGGTAGCGGGCGCGTGCCGGACGGCATTCCCAGTGCATGCACGCCTAGCCAAATAGGAGTAGCGAGTAGGCCGGCGAAAAGGCACGCGAGAACGAGACCGGATCGGTTAGGGCCGGCTATTGCTACGGCCGGCAAGAAGAACGCCAGGACCTCTGCCGGGACGTACTTCACAAGACGCTCGAGATAGCCGTCGGATGGCCCTTGCGGCCGGGTCCCAAGACCTCCTACCCGGCCATATTGAATTGTTCTTGTCATACAACTTACTCCCAGGTCACTCAGCAGGAATATATAGCCGCTGGCGGTGACATCGATAACGCGATTGCGGGCGATTACCCCGTTTGGATGTCGATGGCGAGCAAACTAATGACGTAGTGGTTGTTGAGAGCTTCAGTCAAATCAATATTGCGCAGAACTGTGGTTCGTGCGCCACTGCCGGTGAACTGACTCAACTGCCGCCCTGCCGTGGTTCCGTGCAGGGCAATCATCTCAATAGGGTGTCCGATGTCTGGACTAATGAACGTGCAGCGTGACGGGGTGGGTGGCTTTGTGCTCAGCCGAACATTGGAGATCGTGCCGGCGATGTCGATGTAGTTCTCATCGCGACCATCCATGCCGGAGAAAACAAGCGTGTCTGATTTCTTGTCGTAAGTTACTGAGATGGCATTGTCTTGCTTATTAAGGTCATGGGGGCTCTTCCAGGTATGAGTCTCCGTTTGGACTGGCTTGTCGACGTTGAACGACTGTATCGATCCTGTGATATCGACTGCTCGCACAGGGTGGATCTCGAAGATGTGGGCATCGTCGTTGGTTTGGAACCCCGGGTGCTCGAAAAGGCAGCGGAAGAACCCGCTCACCGAGATTGCCTTGCCACGAGCCGCGTTGAATGTGGCTATCCAAGGCGCCGCCGCCTGGAGTTCGCAGGCGATGTGCGGCTGACCCTGCTTCACACCGAGACAGAAGTGGAGATCGCCATCCTTTTCTTGTTTGCTGTAGCTTCCGGCACCTTTGGTCCTACGAGTGTTGGTGCGCATGTCGTACGCCACGGTCTGTTTACTCAGCAGCAGGCCGCTCGCGGTGATGTCCTGGAGAGCGGCGAGCACTGACGCATTTGGGACAGTGATCCTGCGAGGCGGTCCCGCCGAAAGCGCGTACGCGTTGACGAGCGACGCGAGTTGCACCGCTGTCGTTGTGGGAGGGACACCGGCGACCTGAGGAGCGGTCGGCTTGGGTTTTGGCGAAGGCTTGACTAGTTTTCGGCCAGCGGCGCCGAGGCCCCCAACCCTCGCAATCTGGGCGACCGGCTTGCGCGATTCCGATTTCATCGTCCTGGTCCTAGCACTCATCGCATCGCATTCCGTCCCTCAACACGAAATCGGAATGCCGGGATGGCTCAGGTGTAGCAATACGGTTTGGATGGGGGGCAGCAGCATCCCCCGCATGGTCAGCGATCACAGTCGTCACCTCCTACGTACAGTCTTGATGGATTGGCCAGTACTGTCTGGGGCGTTGCGGCGGCGGTTCCGCTTTGCCGCCGGTCCTCGATCGACACGTCCCTTTGCATAGATTGGCCCTCCATGACATGGCTTGATCGCGATTCTGGCGGTGAATATTTCCTGGATTCCGGTCCGCGTGTCGGTCCAAAAGGGGAAAAATCCCAAGTCGCTGGCGGCGAGGCCAAAGTAGTCTCCGATAAATGTCGTTTGCGGATAGCCGTGCGACAACGGCGCGTCTATTGTCGGGTCCCAAGGCCGATCGGTGACTGTCGTGCGCACTGATGGGAAGCTCAGTCCGTTGTTGTCAGAAAAAACAGCTATGACATTGATCAAGTTGAGGACCGGCATCGGACCGAACTCGTAGAAGGCGCATCCAATGAGGCCTGATGGATCCGACGCCAGCTGAGGGTGGAAGTCGTGCAGAGTTGAAGCCGGGATGTTTGCGCCCACGAGCAGCGGCTGGCCTGACGTCGGACCTGACCACGTCTTACCGGAGTCGGAGGATTGGCGGTAGTAGACGCGAGAAACGCCGTCGCGGTAATCAGCCCATGCGACCACAACAGCTCCACCTCGACCAGCACACACCGTCGGGAAGGTTTCAACTCGGAAAGTCCCTCCCGGCAACTCGGCAAAGCCGTTCGGTGCGACAAGGGGCGGGACGCTATTTTGCAGGGTCTTAATGCCGGTCCCGACTGCAGCCGGCGTTGTGAAGCTCTTGCCACCATCGGTCGACTTCACGAACATGATGTTCGGACTAGCTTCACCTGCCAGCCACACGATATACACGGTCCCGTCGTTCCCGACCGCGATCTCGGGTGAGGACGTCGCTCCACCCAGGGGCGAGCCTACCGGCTTGTTTCCGACACCAAGCCAGGTCTTTCCGCTGTCGTTTGTGCGCGCGAACCCGCATTCCGGGTCCCACGCGACATAGACGTTGCCCTTGTAAGGGCTCCGCGAGCCGTGATCACCCGCGGCGTCTTGCTTGTCAGCGTAGCCCTGGTACAACACCTTAGGTCCATTCCACTTGATGCCATCAGCCGAGCTATAGACGTAAAGTCCAATGATTGGACCCACATCATTTGGCGGAGGGTTCGGTTGGAACGCAAGTGCGACCAAATAGGCGTTGCCCTGCATATCAAACGCAACCGTTGGGTCTGTGATCCCTCCCCAGTCACCGAGCAGAGTGAGAGCCGGAGCCTCGAACCACGTATCACCTCCGTCGACGGTCGTGTATGCGGCGAGCGTGAATCCATAGTCGGGCGGGGACCAGAACTTCTTTGATGCACCTACCATGTGCGCCGCCTTGTTTGGGTCGGCAGCGAGACTCGACTCACTCCGATCGTTGGCTGGGTTGGTGTCGACGGTGACTCGGACATTCGGTCCTACAGAGGCGTTCACGCTGACTTCGATAACGATTCGGCTGTGAGCACGACTCCCAAAATCGCTCGTAATCGTCGCCTCGACCGTATGGTCTCCCGCTAGGCATACCGTTACGGCGGCCGTCCAGGTGACCTGACCCACGGGGTCGCCGATGCCTCGCCGCCAATCCGCATCGATGTGGGCGCCACCGTCCACCTGCAGGTACAGGTCTTCAATACCGTTCCAAGCGTTGTCGACGGCGTTCCAGCCTGCAGTCGCCTTGCCAGTGAGTTCGATCGCGCCGATCAGTCCCGCATGAGGCGGATTGTGAAAGTTGATGACGGGGGGCGAGGACGGACGTGTCCGGGTAAACGGGGCCAAGTTGTGCCTGGCCGGCGTGTCTACTTTGGCGCTGATTTGTTTCTGGCGAGCCCGCTTGGCCAACTACGTAGGGACAGGCCTCCCGCCTTGGAGCACAACCGATGCCGGGGTTAGGATCGCCAAGAGTTGGCGGCGGGCAGTACCTGCTTCTCACCGTCGACCAGGTCCGATTATCCACTGGCGCAAGCTGCTGTCAAGTGACAGATTCGGACTGCACGCCGACAATTGCCCCTGACATAGCAGCCAATGACCGACCGTCAAGTGGCGCCGGCGATGACTCGACAATGGCCAGTCCATCGACCACGGCCGCCCGCGAGTCGACTAGTGCTGAGGGCCGGCCTCTCTCTGGGCTAACGGAGATTGTCAAGCGGGGCCCACTTGACACTGCCTTGACGTCGCCTATGCTTATGGGTACCTCGGCGGTTGGTCCGCGGGCGGCAGGGAATTTGGGGGAAGGTCAAATGGGTCCTTCAGGTCTTGCTGGGTTACTGGCGGACAGGTGCCATATCGGTCGTGGTAGCGGCTAATGGCTACAGGATTCTAGGCATGGCCGCCCCCTCGCGCCTCATCCACGACGATGCGCATCTCCTTTTCGAGAAGTCGACCTCCCAAGAGGCCTCGCCTTCCCGACGAACCGGCGACCTGAGCTTGTGAAACTCGTGGTCGGCACGCCGTCGCTACATGACAGCGCCGCCAGGAGCCAAAGTCTGAGCCGTGACCTAAATCCGCGCCGGCCTGACTCTGGACGTCGCTCGCGGAAGAAAGGTGGAAACGCCTAGTGCTTTACCTGACCGATTCCAGTGCATTTGCCGAAACCCTCGAGCTGGGGCTCGGGATTGGCACAGTGCCCCCCACAGTCATCAAGCCGACGATCGAGGATGGAACTGTTCTGGACCTCGAAGCTGTAATGCCACTCCGGGTTGGTCGGGACGAGCTTCTGATGGCACCGCACACCGCGTCATGGGCCATTCTGGATGACTTCGAGTCTGTTCTCGCACGCCGTTTGCACGGATTGTCATTGAGCGAGTTGCGCGCTATGTGTCCTCACATCGAGGGCGATCGTCTCCTCGACTTCTTGACTCAGCTGTATCAGCGTGGCCTGCTGAGGCTTGATGGAAAAGCAGGCCTCAACCCACATTTCCTGCACGATGGCGCGGTGTTTCGCGAGGGCAATTTGGTCGAAATCCTGATTACTCAGAAGTGCAATCTGGCGTGCCTGTACTGCCTAGCTGAGGCTGGTCCAGATATGCCGCACATGCACCCTGAGGTTGCATTTCAAGCTGTGGATGAGGCTTTTAAACTTCGCGACGACATTCCACTCGCTATTCAGCTGTCAGGTGGGGAGCCATTCGTCAACTTCAAGCTCTTTCAAACGCTTGTGGCGTACATCGAAGCGAAGCAAGAGTCTACCGGCCGGAAGATCTTGCTGGCCACGCAGAGCAACGGCACGCTAATCACTGACACGATCGCCGACTTTATCAACGAACACAACATCAGCATCGGCATCAGCATGGATGGGCCCAGCCATCTTGATAATCATTCGCGACCAATGCTTGGCGGAGGCCCCTCGCATGCGCGCATGATGCGGGGCGTCAGAACACTGCAGCGCCATGGTGTGAAGTTCGGGACCATTCTTGTTCTCAATCGTGGGAATGTCGCTCACCCGGAGGAAATCGTCGACTTTTTCGTCGAGAACGGGATCAGGTCCGTCAAGATCAATCCCATCAGCATGATCGGTGATGCCCAGAGCACGTGGGACAGGATCGCGATCACAACTGACGAGTACTTTGAATTCCTTGATGGGTTCGTTCGCTACGTAGTTACAAACAGAATGCCGCTACGGGAATCAAACCTTGGCGAGTACCTGAAGTATCTATTTAGGCGTATGCACAATTACCGATGCATGAGGAGCAACTGCGGAGCGGGCCGCAGTTTCTTCCTCATTGATGCCAAAGGCGACGTATACCCGTGCGCTCACTCGGCTGGTATCGCCGACTGGCGCATTGGCACCGTCGGCGAAGCCGGGGGTGATCTGGTGAAGCTGGGTGAGCGGAACGCAGTAGTGGCGCAATTTCATGGCAGGCTGGTGGACAAGATCGCTAAAACAGGCAAGTGCCCATGGCGTCACTTGTGCGAGGGAGGTTGCGCCGTAAATGCGTACCAGAAGTTCGGCACCGTGCTGGCTCCGGACACGCTTTGCGCGTTCTACGAGCGTTTCTACCCCCGTCTACTTGAATTGTTAGCGACGGCGCCCAACGAGTTCCAGACCCTACTTGATGTCACCCTTGGCGAGGGCCAGGCCTTCGTGGCGTCATTCTCACTCTCTGGGCACGAGAAACCGCATCATTCAACTCGACGGTTTGAACCACAGACCAGGGAGGTGATGCCGTCTCGATATCACTAACTCTCGCCAGAGCTAATCAAAAGCGCTTGATATTGCAGTATCTAGGAGGTACTAAATTGCCTGAGAGTCAGCTGTCGCCGAAGGACAGATCTCAGATAGACAAATTGTTGCAGGACGTGAAGCGAGATCCAAAGTTGCAGATGCGCTTAATTAACAACTCGCCTCAGGTTCTGAAGGAATATCAGTTAGAGGGCAATCCAAAGTTCAAGGACCTTACAGTCGACCTCCATCACCGACCAATGCGAGCCACGACCACCGGTGAGCTGACCGGACTGTTTGGGATACACGTCGACCTGGAAGGAGGGCACAACGATAGCGAGGGGCACACTGATGGCCCATCGTGGCACTTCGACCTATAAAAGTGTCCGATCGTCAAGTTGAGGGCCCGCTCAGCGAAGGCGGGCCCTCAGTAAACCAAGCAACGGCTCAGCAATAGAGGAAGTGCAATGTTGCCCTCCCACGTGGCGCTCATTTCACAGAGCAAGTCTGTCTCTGTGGCGGATCTGACGAATACCGCCGCTGCTGTGCAGAAGCAGATCGCTCGAGACTTCGCACCAGTCTGGACTGTAAACGCCACGATCAGCGTATTTGCCAGCCGCAAGGACGTTCCCATTGGTTACTGGGTGGTGACTGTTTGCGATGACACAGGTGACCTGACTGAAGGAGTCCACAAGGACGAGCATGGCCAGCCGTACTCATTGGTGCAATATGCCGACACCTGGACAATGGGGGTCAGCCATGAATGCTTGGAAATGCTGGCAGACCCCTTCTGCTGCCGGGTTGTCGCGGGGCAATCGCCAAAATCGAATCAGGGTCGCGTGGCGTTTCTGGTGGAGATTTGTGACCCCTGCCAGGATCCGGCTTTCAGCTACACGGTAAATGGGGTAACTGTCTCCGACTTCATCACACCCCAATTCTTCGACCCGGTGCAGGCGCAAGGTGTGCGATACAGCCAAACCGGTAAGGTCGCGGGTCCACGTCAGGTGCTCAAGAACGGATATTTGAGCTGGCACGATCTCGCAACTAACCACTGGTGGCAGATGCGTTTCTTCGGACCGGAAATCGATTTCGCAGACCTGGGAGTGATTCGCCAGACGACTGGGGGGCTTCGAGAGGCTGTCGATTCAGTGACACCCCGGGCACGCTGAGTCGAAGCCGTAAATCGAATTCAGTGTTAAGAAGGCCGGTGTGTAGCTCGGTCAAATCCTCCTAGTTAGTTATCGAGCAAGACATGCAACTGCGAAATGCGCCAAAGATTCATGGAATAGGGATTCATCGAGTCATCGAACCCCAGGAGACCCTGCGGCGTGCCCAAAAAGTGATGCACAGGGTTGGAGTGACCAGACTGGCCGACATAACCGGTCTGGACCGCATCGGGATACCGATCTACAGCGCAGTGGTGCCAAGGTCCGGCGACGTCGTTTCCGTTTACAACGGCAAGGGCGTCACCAAGCTCGAGGCCAAGGTGGGGGCGTTAATGGAGGCTATCGAGCGGCACGCGTCGCTCGCGGTCGAAAACGACCAGTTGCATTATGGTTCGTACAAGGACTTGCGCCGGCGACACCGAGTGCTGGACCCGGCGAGCCTCGGCTTCGAGCGCGATCCGAATTGCACGGAAGACACCGAACTGCCTTGGGTCGAAGGCTTCGACCTTCTGGCTCAGACTCCGATGCTCGTGCCGATCGAGCTTGCGGGATTTAACGTCATCGGAAAATACGGCAATCCGTGCTACGTCCAGACCACCACGAATGGCCTTGCTTCGGGCAACACGCTCGAGGAGGCGATCTGTCATGCTCTATGCGAGCTTATCGAGCGTGACGCATGGGCACTTGCCAGCCTGTCAATCCGCCACCTGCGCGACATTGCTAGCCCAAGTCGACAGCCAAGCGCAGAACATTACCCAACCATCGACCTGACCGACGCACGCGGCACCATTCGCAAGCTCGTAAGAGCCTTCGAAAGAGCCGCGCTCGTTCCCGTGGTCAAGGACATCACCTCAGACCTGGGGATTGCAACCGTCTACTGCTCGGTAGCAGAGAACGTCGGTCCAGGACTTGCCATGGCGCACTTCGGCCTCGGGACACATCCCGACGCCAATGTCGCGATGGTGCGGGCTCTGACCGAGGCGGCGCAGTCACGGGCGGTGGACATTCACGGAGTTAGGGAAGACATTTCATCGGCCGATGAGGTTAGTCACCGATTCTCAATTCACAGTCGGCGCGTGAGCCAAATCAACTGGAGGAGTTGGTACCACGCGTCGTCGTTTACAAAACGCCCGCTCTCACAGGTTCGGTCTTACGAACATGTAGACATTCTGGGAGACGTCAAGCTGATGCTTGAGCGCATCCGGGCCGCCGGCGTGCAGCACGTCATTGTGTGCGAGTTGACTAGACCAGATGTGGCAATGCCGGTCGTTCGCGTTGTGGCGCCAGGCCTGGAGTCGACCGATCTTCGGCAGACTGGCTGGCGAGGACTTGTGCACATCCTGGCCACCGCTTGATCGAAGATGGGACTTGATGCCTCGGAGATCGTCGTCTACTTGGGTCCGACGCTTCCAGTCACTGACGCACGAACCGTTCTCGATGCGGACTATCGGGCGCCCGTCAAACGAGGCGACATCAACAGTCTTTTGGCCGCACCTCCAATCGTCGTCGGTCTTGTTGACGGCGTGTTCTTTCAAGACTTGGCCGTTTCGCCAAAAGAAATCCTTCGCGCACTCGACATGGGTGTCCGAGTTTTCGGCGCCTCCAGCATGGGCGCGCTGCGGGCGGCCGAGCTTGGAGCCTTCGGCATGATCGGCATCGGTCGCGTGTTTCAGCTATTCAAAAGTGGTCAGATTGATGCCGACGATGAAGTGGCTGTGGCCTACACTGAGCCTGCTGGACGTCCACTGTCTGAACCGATGGTCAACATTCGATGCGCGCTCGAGCGCGCCTTCAACGAAGGCATCGTCACTGCACAGGAGCGGCGCCAGCTGGTCAGCAGAATGAAGCGTGTGTATTTTCCTCTGCGAACTTATTCGCTGCTCTTTGAGCTCAGCCGCGACATCCTTCCCCAGACCAGCCTGACCAGACTCCAAAGGTTTCTGATCGAGCACAAATCTGATGTCAAACGGGACGACGCGATTTTGATGTTGCACGAGATCAGAAACCTTGCAGGATGACAAGTGCGGTGCGATCGTGGCGCCCCGGCCACATGCCAGTACGCCCAACTGACCCCTTGCCTTCTACATCACTGGTCAGCTGAGCGGCGGCAAAGGTCGATCGGCATCGTTCACACCGTGGCACGCCTTGCGCTATATGGGACGCGCCCTTGTGCTGAGCTTCCTCTCTCGATGCTGCTGCTGTCCTAGTTGATTGGTGTCGCTCCAGCCCGGACCTTCCCTCGAGAACTGGTCCCTGCGGCACCAACTCGAGCTGCTTCCTGCGCCATATGCGGAAGCCGCCTTCGCGCAACCGGGACCGGATCCTTGTCTGGATGCGGTGGCTCGTCGGGAGGGACGGACAAGTCAACGAGCCCTCGATTCCGTTAGGGGCTGGCCGCTGATTTTCATCACAAGGCGCCTGCCCCCGTACCGGCGTGCAACGAGTCGTATCCGGCGCGGGAGACTACGAAATGCGTTGACGACTCCGTTTCGTTGCCTAACACGTTCGCCTGGACCTGGTCGAAAATCACGCGTGGGGTTCAACATGAACAATCTAGCCCTGCTTCACGACTTGATGCCGAGCTCTCACGGTCCTTGGTCCATTTGACGTTGACTGATTTCGTAGTCTGGTCGTGGCAGGGTTGGAAGCTACCTCGTTTCCTTGATAGCCTGCCCGCGGGGTTGTTAAGCCAAATTGAGGCCACACTTGACGGTCCGCCGGATGACTGCTATATGGCGACCAAGTGCCGGCGCTCATCCGGCTCATTTTGGGGAGGCGCAGCCATGCGCAGGTTCATTTTCGCGTCAGTCCTGGCTACCGCCGGTTTGCTGCTGACTGTAGTGACAGTCTTGGCGGACACTATCGGGCCAGGAGTCTAGCCAAGCCGATCGGCCCCGCGTGGCTTTCGTTATAGCGTCGGTAACCGTCGGCGTGCTATAACGCCGATATCAGCAAACGTCAAGCCAAGCCACGCGGGCGCCTTCCCGGCGTCAAGGTAGATCCGGCGCTCATCAAGCGGGCGCGACTTGACGCCGGCCTAAGCATGTCCCAGCTCGCGGGATCGGACTTTACGCGACAGACTGTCTTCCTGATTGAGGCTGGGAAGAGCCGGCCGTCGATGCGAACGCTCGAAATCATCGCAAGCCGTACTGGAAAGGCGGTCCGATCTTTTCTTATCGTGCCTGGCGACAAGCCGCCGCGCGATGATTCAGTCCTGGCAGATGCTCGAGTCGAGGAGCTCCAAGCGCTCTGCCTACAGAACCAATTCGACAAAGCGATCGCCGTAGGGGTCTCAATGCTCGGACTGCCAATGGCGCCTAAAGATGAGGCGAACGTCAGACACTACATAGGCCAAGCCCTGGTGCGCTCAATGCGACCTGACGAGGGTCTGCTGCACTTACGCCGAGCCCAAGTACTGCTAGACGAGGAGCCAGACCCATGGCTCGCGATTGAGTGTGCCGACTGGGAGGCGGCGGCGCTCTACCTTAAAGAGGACAGTCGGGCATTGTCCGTGGCCGAGACGGCACTCGAATTGTGTCGTGGAACCGAACCGCGCCTCCCCGGAACTGAAGCGCGGATTCTGGAGCACATAGCGACCATCCACGTTAAGAACCATACGTATGACAAGGCAATCACCTTCTATGAAGAAGCGCTTCGGGCCGCCGGCACCATGCGAGATCTATCCAGGATGGGCCGGACATATCACGGACTCAGCATTGCGTACCAGGAGCGCGGAGACCTAGGCAGAGCAATTGAATATACGCACAAGGCGCTCGCACTTTATGCACTCGAACACAACACCGCCCTACAAGCTAACGGCGAAAACGAACTCGGACTGCTGCTGATGCGACAGGGCCAGGTGGAGCGAGCAGCGGAAGCTTTTCGAGCCGCTTTGGCACATCTTGAGGAAGGTGGCACCGAAAGGACCAAGAGCCACGTGCTGCTGAGCCTTGGTGAACTGCACCTAAGAATGCGGCGGCATAACGATGGAATCGAGGCGGTGAAGAAGGCGATCGATCTCGCGAAGCGACTCGATGAACGTTTGGCTCAGGCTGGCGGACACAGGCTGCTCGGCCAGCTATACGAGCGCGTTGACAAACCCGAACTTGCCGATAAAGAGTTCCGCTTTGCCATACGACTACTCGGCGCGGAAGACTTAAAAGACCGCCTCGCCGAGACACACGCCTGGTATGCGGAGGTACTCGAGGGGCGAGGTGATCGGCGCGGCGCCAGCCGGCACTGGAAGCAAGCAGCAAAGCTCGCCTTGGGACAGCAGGCCGTCCCTTTGCGCCCCGCCCGAACCGTCTAGCAAAACCCGACCAAAGTAGTCTTCGGCGTCCGTTACATGTTTGGTGCTGATAAGTGCTCACTATCGGTAGCTTCGCATCGCGCGCGTCCTCTATATATGTATACATGTGACGAGCCGGCTCTGATGCCGACAACTACCTCGTATCCGTACCTTCGTCGCAGATCGGGAGCAGGCGGCGAGAGCCGTGGTGGCCTTCTCGGAACTTATCGGGCGAAGTCGTGACCAGAGCCAGCTCGTCTGAGCGCCGGAACTTCTAGTTACTTAACAGGGTAAGCAGCCAGATCCGACGAGCTTCTTAAGTCCGACAGCGTCGATACGTGACGCTGTATTGACAGCATTCACTTGTTGCTTTACGTTTTCGTGCGGCATCGTCTCGACGGCGATGTGGGTTTGTGGAGGGTTAGGCCATGGGCGGGTCACTTTACGCGCGCATTGGCTTTCGCGTGTCCGTTCCAGCGAAGCCAAGAAAGGCCGCCATTGGCATCTGCCTGTGCATCACGGCGACTGCGTGGATCGTTCCGCTGCCCGCCGCGGCAAGCGCGTTCAGCATCCAGGCACTCCAATCCGGCAACCACGGCACTCCAAACGTCTTCAACCCCAGCTCGGACTCCAAGTCTGGGCCAGCCCGCGGACTGGTCTCCCCGACGCTGGGGATCCAGCCGCCGGGGAATTCCACCCCCTCAGGAGCGCCCGGCGGCCCTCCCAATGCGAAGCCCGGGAACAATGCCGGCCTCATGGGACCCGAGTCATTCCCGCTCAGCGCCACTACGCCCAGCCACTTCTTGAGTCGCGACGGAAGGCTGGAGATCGACGTGCCGGCGGGCGCTGTGACGGCTAGTGACGTCGCTGCGGACGGGGGCTCCACCTCACTTGCCGTGTCCCAGATCTCGCCAGGGTCGGGTTCGAACGCCGGTGGGTCGGGCCACTTCAGCTTCGGCACCTACCTCCTGCAGACATTGGACGCCAACGGCAACAAAGCGAAGCAAGGTCTGCGAGTACCCGTGACACTCAAGCTCCACGTCGGAAGCCAGGGCACCGCGGTCGATGTGTCGAACAGCTACCTGTTCGTGAACGGGTACGGCCAGGGCGAGACAGGAGGGCTGTCCGGTACTACTGCGGCGTTGCCGACGCTCAGTACGACCCCAGTGTTCGATCCCACCACCCAGACCATCGACGCCGAAGCGCCACTCCTTTTTCCGAGCACCTCGGCCAGTTTTGGCACCAACACGAGCTCTGTGGCGACGTTTGGCAAGCCTCAACCGTTTGAGGCGGATTTGAGCGGGGCGGCACTGACAGCCAGTTACCCACTCGACCTGCCGGCCGGACCGAAGGGCATCACACCACCAGTGGTGCTGGCTTACAACTCGGCCGGAGTGAGCGACCAGCACAGCGCCCAGGGAGCTGCTGGCTGGGTGGGCGAGGGCTGGAACCTTTCGATGGGTGCCATCAGCTGGGCCGAGCACTACGTGGCCGACGCCGGCGGCACGGCCTGGCAAGACTCATGGCAGCTTTCGGATCCTTACGGGACCGGCGTCGATCTGATCCCGCCAACTACCAGCACCGCCATCTACCAAGAAGACTCGGGCCATGCGATTGCAACCGGTCCAATCCAGTGGCAGACCAACCCCGAGATCTACGCCAAGATCTACTCCTACCAGAGCGCGCTCGCCATCGCCGGCAACCCAACGCCCCCATGCTGGCGCGTCTTCTTGACCAACGGGTTGATCGAAGAGTTCGGATGCACCGCCGACTCGCTGGAGTACTACCCGAACAGCGCTGGCAAGGCATACATCTACAGCTGGCTCCTGGACATGATCGTGGAGCCGGACGGCAACCAGATCCACGTCACCTACAACCGCGATATGGAGACCCTCAACGGTCTGTCCTACCCGCGGGACGCCGTCATGAACACGGTCGAGTGGGACTCGCCGACCTGCAGCAACACCAGCACGATATGCACCACGACGGGTACAGCGCCCAACCTGTGGGCGCCGTTGATGCGGGTGTTCTTTTCGTCGAGCCACGGCGTCGTGCGCAGCCCGAGCGGCAGCGCCAACTGTGGAGCTGCTGTCGGCAACCTGCGTTGCGACGACCCGGTCGACAAGACCAGCAGTGGCGGGTTGGGTGTTCCGAGCGTTCAAAGCGACTTCGTGCTCAACGACCTGTACACGCAGGTCTGTGACGTCAGCTGCAGCACGATACCGACCTGGAACACTCTGAAGGACTACCAGCTCGGCTACGACCAGTCGGGGCCCGGTTCGATCCCGATCGACCCCATCACGGGCAAGCTCGAGTCAACGGCCGGCAGACTCAACTTGACCCAGATCAAAGTCGTCGGGGATGACGGCTCCACCGCTCTGCCGGTCATCAACTACACCTACACAAGGGCGGTTGAGTACTACGAGGACAGTCTGAACTTCCCGGCCGCGTCGCCTAGCAGTCCGGTCTGCTCCTTCTCGGCCTGCCCGAACGGAAACGGCAGCACCAACTGCGGCCCCTCGTTCAACACCGGCTACACCCCCTACAACCGGGGCTGCGTTCTCTGGAGCGAGAGCTATGACAGCAACAGCTACTACCTGAATTCAGTCAGCAATGGGATTGGATTGGCCCAAAGCTTCAGTTGGGTTAACTTGCGTTCCAATCTGCACGGCACGGACTGGTGGAACGGCCACAACGGGGGCTATTGGAGTCACGGATACGACCCCCTCTGGTGCAATTCGAACCAATCCAACATCTATCCCTGCGACATGGCAGACGATGGAGTCTGGAGCCGGATCGGGCTGGCATCGCGGACGGACAATTTGGTCCGGCTGACGCAGAGCGGTCAGGGTGGCACGCAGACGAGCACGCCTGTCACCGGAACCACCTATTACACCTATCAGGACGTGTTTCCTGACGCTGTACAACTCTGCCCACTTTCCACTTCGAACGGTTACCCGTCGGCCTGCGTGGCCGGTTTCAGCTGGGGGAGCGGGTACGACAACGACTTCCTCGACTTTTACAACGGCATCTTCATGGGATTCACTCAGGTCCAGATCACCAATCCTGATGGGAGCGTCGAGGCCCACAAGTTCTACTCTGCCGAGGGCTGGGGCGGCTGGGGGCCCAATAACGCCCAGGGCGGCACCGTCGGGCTGTCGATCACCTGCCCTTACTCGGCGCAGTCGAACCCGCCGAGCGTCGACACCTGCTGGTCGGACCCCTACTGGGATGTGGCGAATCAGGCGAACTACCCAGGGCAGGCCAACGCGCTGCATGGACACGAGTACGAAGTGGATCGCTATGACACCAACGGGTCCACCTTGCTGAAGCAAACCAAGACCCAGTTCAGCCCGATCTGCACGCCACCGATAATTCCGGCCGGCTCGCCCTCGGTCAGTGGCTACACGAACAACGGCTGGGGCGGAAATCTGGTCAGCTCGCTCGACCTGGCGAACCCGGAGGTCCCGTGCGACGTCCAGGTCAGTCAAGTGGATGAGTACAGGTACGACGGGGCCGCAGGCACCGTCCCGGACCTGACGACGACCTACGCCTACGAGACCGGGACGCGGCCGTGCCCGACCTGTTTTGGGCGCAGGATCAAGGCGACCAGGACCGGCAATGACGGCAACATCAACGGTAACCCTGTGACGATCGTCAACTCGACCGCTTACACATGGAACGACGCCGTCACGACCAGTTCGACTGGAGCCTCAGGTCACTACCTGATCAACTTCGTGGGGTTCTCGGATACTGAGGACTCCAGCGGCAACAAGCAGCAGTGCACGTATGTCAGCTACGACGGTCAGGCCAACACATTGGGGCCGCTCGCAAGCCTCACCAGGGGAGATGTGACACGGTCGAGCATCTATACCGACTGCACCTCGTTGACTACCCCGAATGAGCTGGCGACCACCAGCTTCTATGACTCGCTGGGCAACCGTGTGGCGATCCGGGACCCGAACACGTCGTCGTACGGTGGATCATCACCCAGCACTGGCTGCACGACCCCCAGCCAGGGCACTACGGCCTACTTCACAAACTGCGCCACCTTCGACAGCTACTTCAATGCGCTCGTCACCCAGAGAGCCAATGCATTAAACCAGGCAACGTCTCTCGCATACCAATCACCCTCCACTGGCGACGGCAGCGGGGGCTTTGGGCTCTGGCCGATGTCGAATACGGATGCCAACCACCAGGCCACGAGCTACACCTATGACGCATTGGGAAGGCAGACGAGCATCACGATGCCGCTGGAAACCGCCGGGGTGACCACCCAAACGACCGCATACACGGTGTGGTGCTCAGGCTCGGCGGCGCAGAGCCCCTGCGCTGAGATTGACAAGACGCAACGGCTTAACTCCACACAGACCGTCACGACCCGCACCTTCTATGACGGCGCGGGCAACGTCGTGGAGGTCAGGAGCCCAGGGCCGGTCGGGCAGGATGTCGTCCAGTTCGCATTCTATGATCCCTCGCAGCGGGTGGTCTTCGAGAGCGTGGCTTACTTAGTCGCCGCCTATGCCGGCGGCGCGGGTGCCAGCGCCTATTCGATCCCGGACAGCACGGTGGCAGGAACGACCTACAGCTATGACGGACTGGGGCGGACCAAGTCAGTCAAGGACCCTCTGTCAGCGAACTCCAATATCGGTTACGGCGTCACCTGTAACGCGCCAGGCACGGGCGACAGTGCTTGCTATAACCAGGTACTCATCGACGATCCGCTCAGCCACCGGTCGGGCGCCCTTCGAGACGCAATGGGTCGCATCCTCTACGAGCAGAAGTACACCGGCAACTCAACTGCCACATGGGCGGTCTATGCAACCACTAAATACCAGTACGACTACATCGGTGACCTGCTCTGGATTCTCGATCCGGATGGCATGAACAACACCACTACCCACTACGACATGGCCGCCAGAGAGACATACAACTTTGACGGAGACGTGCGATCGCAAAATTTCTATCACGACAAAAATGGAAACCTGACCGAGATGATCGATGGGCGCCAGTCGGCCGCGGGCACGACCTTCATCGGCTACGACCTGCTCAACAGACCGATCTGGCGCAACACCTCCAACACGCCCACAGGGGCATACGACACATTCAGCTATGACAACCAGGCGGGCGGGAACTTTGGCATCGGAAGGCTAACCTCGGAGACCTTCACCGCGTCGCCCGCGAATCAGCTAAGCGGCAGCGAGACCTACGTGTATGACGCGCGGGGAAGGCAAATGTCCTCAACTCTGGTGGTCGGCGCCAACAGCTACTTGCTGCAGACCGCGTACGACGACGCTGGGAACGTGCTGAACCAAACCTATCCAACAGGCGAGGTAGTGACCAACAGCCTCACAGCCCAGGACTGGCTTAGCGCGGTGAGCACGACCACGGGCGGAACGACACTGTTGAGCGGAGCGACATATTCAGGCACGGGTGGCGCGAACGGCCTCATCGCTAGCGCGAGCATCGCCGGCGGCCTCTACCAATACAGCGCCGGCTTCGATGCTCGGGCGCGAGCGACCGACATCACCGTGAAGAAGGGTGGCACGACATTGTTCGACCAGGTGCGGACATTTGATGCCGCAGGCAATGTCAGCACAGCCAATACGACGCTTCCGAGTGGGACTGACAACCAGGCCTTCTGCTACGACGAGCAGAACCGAGTGGTCGCTGCTGCCTCCAGTGGCACAGTGCCCTGCCAGACCTTTGTTCCAGGGAACCTGACGCCCGCAAACTACAACCAGGCTTTCGCCTTTGACAATCTCGGCCGGCTGACGAACGGCCCCTTGGGCGCTTACAGCTACGCCGGAGCCTTTCAGCCTCATGGTGCCTACAAAATCGGCACCACTTTCAGCGCCGCCTACGACGGCGCCGGCAACATGACCTGCCGGGCAGCCACCAGCGCGACGACATGTCAGGGAACGCAAACCGGGGCGCAGCTCGCGTACAACAACGAGGGTCAGCTGTCCAACTGGCAAGACAAACCAGGAAGCCCCACAACCGCGGCCGCCTTCCTGTATGACGGGCAGGGCAGCCGGGTGGCGCAGCAGATCGTGACCGGCGGCACCACCGAGACAGTGGTCTACGTCGGCAACATCGAGCAGGTCAGCTACGTCGTCGGTGGGACCTCGAACGGCATACCCATCAACGGGCCGATCGTGCGAACGACCGCCGCTCAGACGGCGTCCCAGGGCAAGCCAAACTCAATTGGGTGCTTGGCGCCGCCGGCGCCGACCATGGTCAGCGCCATACCAGGCAACCGTCAAGCAAAAGTCACCTGGACGCCGTCAGCCGGGGGCACATGCCCAGCAGTCAGCTACACGGTTACATCTTCGCCGGGCAACTCCGTGACGACGATCGGAGGAGGCAGTGCAGCTAAAGCGACGGTCACTGGGCTTGCGAATGGCACGTCGTACACGTTCACGGTGTTCGCGAACGACGCGCTAGGTGACACGAGCGCGGGAGTGACGTCAAACGCAGTCACTCCGACCGCTTCCGTCACCCCCTCGATCACCAAGGTCAGCGGTACCCAGCCGACCGTCGTCCAGACGACCACTGGGACCTCGATTCAGACCCAGTGGAACACGGACGAGATGAGGAATGCCGGGGACCTTCTGATCGCGAGTGCTGAAAGCTATAACGGAACGAGCCTGACGATCGATTCAGGTTGGACCCAGGTCGCCTTTGTGGTCCAGGGAAGTCTGCGGTTGGGCCTGTGGTACAGGGTTGCGACTGGCGCAGACGTCGCTCCGACCATAACCTCCTCCGGCGCAAGCGCGATCGAAGCGGCCGTATCGGAGTGGACCGGCAACGACGGGGCAGTTCCCCTTCAGGCCAACACCGTGGGGACGAAGTCAGCTTCAAGCGGCACGTCGATCGCGCTGACGATGGCTGCCGCTCCGGCGTCCAGCGGAGGACTGTCGTTCAGTTCGTACGCCGAGCACCTGAGCGCTGCTGCCAACGCCTACGAAACCGCCGGTGGCGACTGGTCCCAGGAGAACCTCTGGCCCAACGGCGATACGCAGCACATCGGACGAGACTGGCGCCTGAACCCAGTCACCAGCAGCGCGGACTCCGAAACCGTCACTTATACGACGACCGGAACGGTTAACGCCATCGCGGGAATCATCGCGTTCTTCAAGGCGGCATCCACGGGCGCGACGGCGCCTGGAGCGCCGACGAACGTGACAGCCACGGGTGGCAACGCGCAGGCGAGCGTGAGCTGGACGGTGCCGAGCTCGAACGGTGGTAGTGCCATCACCTCATACACCGTGACTTCCGCCCCGGGTGGACTCACCGCTTCCAGCACGACCACCAGCGCTACAGTGACCGGGCTGACCAACGGAACGGCCTACACGTTCACGGTCACGGCTACCAACTCGGCGGGGACCGGAGCTGCCTCGGCGGCTTCTAACAGCGTGACGCCAGCCGCGCCGCCCGGTGCACCCACCAACGTCACCGCCATCGCGGGC